>JAANMU010000285.1_pt1 | contig 64798 bp, 75 predicted proteins | sample 7279701 | NCBI WGS metagenome assembly JAANMU01 (sample SAMN14094539, study PRJNA606508) | bioreactor metagenome | isolation source: A lab-scale SPAN reactor treating ammonium-rich wastewater day 57 | place: Ireland: Galway | collected 2017-03-13 | reverse complement strand
CGAATCGTTCAACGCCCGCGTCTACTAAAGACAGGTTCCTTGCTTCAGGCTGGCGTTGGTGCGCCACGCCTGTCGCTTCGCGCCATGCCTGGCGCACACGCAAAAAAGGGGCAGCCGCAGCTGCCCCTTTTGATCGAACCGAAAAGTTTACTTCACGGCGTCGCGCAGGGCCTTGCCCGGGCGGAAAGCCGGGACCTTGCGGGCCTTGATGTTGATCTTCTCGCCGGTGCGCGGATTGCGACCGGTGCGGCCCTTGCGCTCACGAATCTCGAAGCTGCCGAAAGGAATCAGGCGGACGCCTTTGCCCTTCTTCAGGTTCTCCTGGATGGTATCGAGAACCACGTTCAAGGTCTCAGCCGCATCCTTCTTCGAACGATTGGTCTTGTCGGCAATCGCCGCGATGAGATCGGACTTTCCGATGACCTTGGACTTGGACTTCGCCTTTGACTTGACCGCCATTGACGTGACCTCCACTTGATTTTTCTGCAATTTCTTGCGATGGTGCTGCTTTCTCTGTTCCCATGGGATCTCCTTCTTCCATCCCCTGTCCTGCCTGGATTTTTTTTGTGAGATTTTCGGAAGGCCTTGCTCTGTTTGCCTTTGAGGCTGACGAATCTTTGTCGTAAAATGCCATAAAGACACATAAAATGTATAGAAAAAGATATAAAAGTTCTTGGAATTTTGGATCCTCGCTCGAAAGCTGGGAAAGCGGCTCCCATCCATTGAATCCTCTTCAATACTGACCGAAGCGGGCTTGAAGAAAAATCCAGAGAGAGGTACAAAAAATTAACATTCACAACAAACGGTCCGACTCGTGTTCGGGTGCTTGTTTAACAATCAGTTCACCTCTGAAGGCTCACAGATGGCTAGACTCTGCTGGGGGTTATCCAGGCCAGAACCTCTTCGGAAAGGTGGGTCCCCATGTCTTTAGCTCCACTCGGAATCTACAAGGGTATCGAACAAGGCAAGCCGTTCGATGTGCATGCCGATCGTAGCGAGGAAGCCAGCCTGATCGACCGGGACCAGGATCAGGTTCTGTCCGACCAGGAGATCATTGACTACCTGACCGAGCGCGACGACATCCCCCATCCTCATGAGGGTGCCAAGTGTGACGTGGACAAGGTAGTGCGTGACTTCAAGCACCACCTGCGCAAGGAGCCCCTGCCCCAGGCGGCCGGCTATCACACCTACGCCGAGCTCGGTCGCGACCTTTCCGACCTGGAAGCCAGATACCCCAACCTGGCCCAGAAGGTCAGCCTGGGCCAGACCCCCGAGGGCAGGGAGATCTGGGCCCTGAAAATCAGCAAGGGCGTACGGTGCGAGGATACCTCCCAGCGCACGGGAGTCGTCCTGACTGGCTGCCATCATGCCCGTGAGTGGATGTCGATGGAAGCTCCTCTGTTCGTGGCCCATCAGCTTTTGGAAGGCTACGCCAGCGATCCGGAGATGAAGCGGCGGGTCGACAACGCCGAAATCTGGGTGGTTCCACTGGTCAACCCCGACGGCTATGAGTACAGTCGCACCGACGACAACTGGTGGCGCAAGAATCGCCGCGAGGTTACCGACACGGGATGCGGGCCGATCTCCGGTCGCAAGCCGATCGGTGTCGACCTCAACCGCAACTACGACGACGGCATCCCCGAGCACGCCCACCTGTACCGTCCCCCCCACGACAAGCCTTGCCGGACCGACGACGACGGTCGCGCCACCAGTGACAATCCGCGTTCAGATACCTACCGAGGGCCGAGGGGTGCCTCCGAGGTCGAAACCCAGCACATGCTCAACCTCGAGCTGGGGCACAAGAACATCAAGGGTATCCTTGACCACCATGGCTACGGAGAGATGATTCTTTACCCCTGGGGCGGCACTCGCCAGCCGGTCGAAAACGTGGCCGACTACCGGGATGTGGGGCGCAAGATGAATCAGGCCATGGGCAACAATTTCCGGCTGATGCAAAGCATCGAGCTCTACCCCACCTCGGGAGGCTCGCACGACATCCATCATGCCAACGGCATCATGTCCTTCACGCTCGAAATCGGCCGGAGCTTCCAGCCGGACGTGGAGGACATCGACCCCATCCGGCGCCAGGTGAGTGGGGCCAACATGACCTTCATCGACGAGATCCTGGCCCGCAACCCTCCACCACCCCCGACCCCGCCCGAGCCTGAGCCGCCCGAACCGCCTGCGCCCGAGCCCCCTGCCCCGGAGCCTCCGCAGGACTCTTGCTGGCTGTCACGGTTCTTCCGGTAATGAGAGAGGCCCCCGGCGGGGCCTCTTCTCATTCTCCCTTTGGCAGAAGTGCCACCAGTCGATCACGCTCGGCTTCTGGCAGCTCATTGAAGGCGACACCCGAGATGTGCCGGTTGCAGAAATCGAAATTGCGCGATTCCTGCCAAACGACCCGGGCGGCGCACCGCACTGTTGGCTGATCGTCACCCAGGTCCAGGCTCATGTCGAAAAGCTCGTCAGCTGGTAAAGGCTTGTCGGTAATAACGCGCATTCCCGTGCCGCCGGCACTCAAGCCAACCACATGGACGACCTCCATCCCGGTGATGCGGCAGCGCACGTCGGTATCAGGTCCGAACCGGACGTAAGTGCGCCTCTCTGGATCGTCGCTCATGGCTTCCCCCGGGCTTTCTATTGTTCAGGAATTATTTTCCATGTCAGCAGGAGGTTCCCCTGCCGCCTCGCGTTTCTCCACGATCAACCGGTAGGCCGCCCTGTGACTCAAGCCGGCAAAAAGCTCGAGAATTCGGGCGCTGACTCGCGAGCCCAGCTCAAGCTCCAGCAGGCCCTCCAGAGCGATCGGGTCCACCGGAGGGGCAAGCTGCTCGGGGGCCTCCTCCACCACCAGGCAGAACTCCCCCTGTGGGCGCACCGTCTCGGGATCGATCACCGTCTCCTCGTGCAGCTTGGTTAGCTCGCGGGAAACTGAAAGGCGCCGGGCGGGGAAAGTGGCCCGCAGGTCAGACAGCGATTCCTCGATGCGGTGGGGCGCCTCGAAGAAAATCAAGGCGCGCGGGTCACCCTGCAACGAGCGCAGCAAGGCGCGACGCTCGGCGGGTTTGCGCGGTAGAAAGCCCTCGAAGGCAAAACGCCGGGCATTCAGACCCGAGACCGACAGGGCGGCGGTGAGAGAGGAAGGTCCGGCCACCGCGCGCACCGGGATGCCCGCCCGATGGGCCTGCTCCACCAGATCGCGGCCCGGATCGGAAATCGCCGGCGTGCCCCCATCGCTGACCAGGGCCACCGATTCACCCTCCTGCAGGGCCTCCAGGAGCCGCCGAGCCGATTGCTCGCGATTGCGCTCTTGATAGAGCACAAAGCGCGGCCCCCGGATGCCGGCGGCCGAGAGCAAACGGAGAGTCGCCTCCTGCGTTTCCCCCGCCACCAGCGCTACGCTGGAGAGCACCTCGCGAGCCCGTGGGCTCAAGTCTCCCAGATTGCCGATGGGCGTGGCCACCACGTAGAGCGTTCCCGGCATCATCGACAAGCCGGGAAACGGGGACAGGCCCCGTTTCCCGTCCGACCTCGTCTTACAGCCAGTTGGTGTGGGCCGGATGGCCAGGCATCAGCTGGGAAGGGTCGAAGAAGATGGGAATCTCACGACTGGCGCTCTCTGGCGAGTCGGACCCGTGTACGATGTTGCGGTCCACCCGCTGGGCGAAATCGCCCCGGATGGTCCCGGGATTAGCCTGGGCGGGATTGGTGGCTCCCAGCATCGTGCGGATAATGGAGATAGCCTCCACCCCTTCCCAGACCATGGCCACGATCGGTCCGCTGGTCATGTACTCCACCAGCGGCGGATAGAAGGGCTTGCCCACATGGGGCTCATACAGTTTCTCGGCCAGCTTGGCGTCCATTTGCAGCAGACGCAGGCCCATCATCGCCAGACCTCGCTCTTCGAACCGGTTGATAATCTGGCCCACCAGGCCACGGTGGACGGCGTCTGGCTTGGCCAGCACCAGGGTGCGCTGCAGGTTGGTCTTCTGGTCCGCTTTGGACTCAGACTTGGTCTTGGTTTCCATCAGGTAGGTTTCTCCTTGCTCATGTTCAAGATGTCAGCTCCACGCCTCGAATCGAGGCCACGAACTGCAGTTTGCGAAAAAGCTCTTCAGTCACGATTTCCCATAGGAAGCTAGAAGCCGTCAACTGGGCCCGGGCCCGCAGATTGCTGACCGCCTCGGAGTCGGCCAGGATGCTCTTGATGTAAATGGTCACCTCGCGGGCGTCCTCCGAGTCGATGACCACGCAGTTCACGAAGGACTGAGCGTAGTCTTCCCCGGTGGACCCCACGAAGGCAATGCCACCGGTGGCCATCACCTCCAGGCCCACCAGGCCGAAAGGCTCGTGCCCGGAATTGGCCAGCACCGCGTCCACCGAGGCATACACACTCTTGAGGAAGTCCTCGGGCACGAAGAAGCTCAGCTCCAGGATGTCCGCCTCCTTGTGCCGGGCCAGCTCGGCCAGAATGTTGGCCGTTGTAGGCTCCTCCACCTTGACCTCGCTCCAGACCAGGCCCTGCTCCCAGGCCCGCTGGGTGATGGGCAGCCGGTAGGGCTCGTTGGCTCCGCGCACCAGCAGCTTGGGTGCCATCCCCATCCGCTTCATCTCCCCCACGGCGTCCAGGGCCATCAACCAGCGCTTGTCGGGGTGATAACGGCCAACCTTGGCCAACAACAACCCCGGGAAGACTTCCCGCAGACTGTGCCCCACGGAGAGGTCGGGAGGATCGAGCCAGCGCCGGGGGATTCCGTTGGGAATGACCAGCGGGTTCACCCCCAGCTCCCACATCCGATGCTTCATGTAACGGCTGACGGTGGTGATGGCACAGGCCTGGCGTAGCGCCTGCCAGTCGATGCGCTCGAATCCGAAGATGCTGTTGGCGTTCCAGAAGACCAGCAGGTGATTGCCCAGCCCCCGACGGAAGGCGGCCTGGGCCACCAGCGTGGCCGTCTGGGCGGTGTGCCAGTCCTCGGCCAGCACCACCGTGGTCACGTTGCGCTCGGCATTGGGAATCAGCACGGTCTCCTCGATGTGGGTCGGAACCGACTGAGAAAAGTCGCTGACCTTGACTTCCTCGCCGTGGTAGACCCCATTGGGGTGATGGCTGGAGATCCATTGACACCAACGGTGGTAGCTCAGAAGCCCACCGTCCAGCTCTTCGTAGAACGGACGCTGGGGGTCGCCCACGAAATAGAGCCGGGTGCGATAGCCCAGACTGGCCAGATGGTGCGAAAGCTCGGTCACCCGCACGCCCAGTCCTCCTACAAAGGAGTATTGGTCAGGGCCTTCCAGCGAGAGCAGCACAAACTCCACCCGATCAAGCGACAGCGAGCTGAGTGGATTCATAAGCCTGCCCGGTTCTCGTCGGTCCAGCGAAATCCTGTGTGTGGCCTGGATTACAGCGTCAGGTCCGAGGCTGATGCTAAGCTGGTGTTGCCAACAGGAAGGAAGCGTATGTCGAGAAGAACACAGAAGCTACGCTACGCTGTTGCCCTGGTCAGCATCGGGGTGGCTCTGGTGCTCGGGCACCAGCTGCTCCAGAGCGCCCTGCAAGAAAACTGGCGCACCAGTCGACTTATGGCCCTGGCGGCGCGCCAGTCCAACCTGTGCTTGCAGCTCCGACCCGACGGTTCCTGGGACCAAGCTCGAGAGGCCAGCTTCCTGGAGCTTCAGAAAGCACGCGATGAATGGGCCGAGCTCTCACGCGAGCCGATCTGGGCCCTGCAGGGATGGCTCACGGAGTTGCGCCACTGGCGCTTCGGAGATCCCCGCGCCCAGGCCTCCAGGGCCTGGCAGGCCTATACCACCGAGCTGAGTCGCAGACAGCACGAGCTGTCGCTTCAGGCTGGCATTGAGTCGCAGCACCTGTACGAGCTGCAACAAAGCTGGCTGGTAGGCCTGATCGTTCTGGTCCTGGTGCAGGCCTTTCTGCTGCTCGGCCCGGGAAAGCCCCCCCACCGCCGTGAGCGACCGGCCACCCAGCAGCGGTTGGAGGCCAACCTGGAAGCAGCTGCGCGGGTGCAACGCTCGCTGTTGCCAGAAGCATCCCCCGTTCTGCCGGGGGTCGAATTTGCCTGGCAATATCAGCCTTGCGAAAAGGTGGCCGGCGACATGTACGGTGTGCAGGTGCTGGACGAGAACCGGGTGGGCCTCTATGTCCTGGACGTCAGCGGGCACGGGATTCCGGCCGCGCTCCTGTCGGTCAGCATGTCGCGCGCCCTGTCAGACGTGGAGGGCCTGCTGCACCAGCGCTCGCCCTCGGAGGTGGTCCGCGAGCTGAATCGCCGCTTCCCGGTCATGGGTCAGTCGGACCAGTTTATCACCCTGCTCTACGGCGTGCTCGATCTCGAGCAACGCACCTTTACCTACGTGAGGGCCGGCCATCCCGGACCGGTGCTGTGTCGTCCAACGGAGTTGATGGTGCAGGAGGATGACGAGGCCAGTCCGCCCATCGGCATCCTTGAGGAGGTCGAGTTCCGCGACGAGGTGTTGCCGCTGATGCCGGGAGATCGAGTGTTGCTTTACACCGACGGCATCACCGAGGCCCCCAACGAAGACGGGGAGATGTTCGGCAGCCAGCGACTGGCCGAGACTCTCGCCGAGTTGCGCCAGGCCCGGTTGAAGGTGGCAATGGATAGCCTGCTCGAGCGTGTCAATGCGTTCAGCGGGCGGGTGCGAGATGATCTCACTGTGCTCGCTTTCGAGCTCGCCATTCCGGCCTGCGAGCCCGTCCCCCGGGGGCGTTGGCACAAGCAACTGGCCCCCGTAGCCCGCGACCTGGCCTGGTGCGCTCGCAACTCTTGAACGTGGTATACTCTGCCTAGCATGCCGGCAGCCATCGCCCGCTACAAGACCTGGCCTGGCTTCTTTGACTGGACGCCCTTCGCCCTGGTGCGCCCAGCCCTGCCCCCCGAGCAACTCGAGGCCTTGCGCGAATGCGTGCTCAGCTCTCCCTACCTGGCGGCCAACAACCTCAATCACCGATTCTCAGGCACTCGCGGCTTCTCAGTGGTCTTCCAACTGGAGGGTCGAGGCCGCCTGGCCCGGGAGTTCCCCCTTTTCGACCAGTATCTGAACGAGATTTTGCACCCGCGCTGCAACGCGTTCTTCCTCAACCCCCTGGTGGTGGTCGGGGGCTCTCGAGTGGCCCCTCACGTGGATCGGAGCCTGCGCTCCTACACCCGGCCCGAAGAGCCGCCCAACCCCGTACGGGTGGTGGTGCTCTATCTGCAGGTTCCTGCCGAGCTGAAGGGGGGCCACCTGATCCTGCACAGCAACCGGCCCCTGGTGGACATCGAGCCCGAGGTCAACAAAATGGTCTTCTTCCGAGGTGAACTGCGCCACGAGGTCACCGAGCTCGAGGCCCTGGAAGGTCAGGAGCGGGTGAGCCTGGTATGCGAGCAGTATCGGCTTCCGCCCGCTCTCTTGGAGAGCATCCCGAGCTTTGAGATCCGCTCCAAGCGCCCCTTCGAGGACTTCTTGCAGGCCGAGCTCGACCGGACGTAAACACAGGTGTAACAAACTTTGTCGCCCCCGCGGGCTATAGTTGGAGCGCAAATCGCCCAGCGGAGGAACCAATGCAGATCAGCTCCCTGTCCCTGAACGCCGCCCGCCCCCAGTCGGCCTGCGGATGCTCGCAGCCGCACACGCCCGGCGCCCCCGGCGACCGCTTCATTCGCAACGAGGAGCCGCCTGCTCCCCCGCCCGCGCCCGAGCCTCCATCGCCGCCGCCCGCGCCTGAGCCGCCGCCAGCACCCGAGCCTCCGCCCGCTCCCGAGCCTCCGCCCGAGCCCTCCCCCAACGTACAGGTGAAGGTCTACCCGCAGGACCCCCGCGTCTCTCCGCCGGTGACCATCGACTTCGCCCGCGGCAACATCGGCGCCGAGCTCGGTGGCGATCGGGTCCGCATCGCCGACATCGGGCACGAGATCGCCCGTCCGGACGAGAACGGCAACTACCTCTTCGAGCCTAACACGGCTCAGTTCTCGCAGGTGAACGCCCACGCGGTGACCTACAACACGCTCGAGCTGATGCAGCAATACCACGGCGGCGCCATCGAGTGGTCCTTCGGCGGCCCCACCCTGGAGGTCGTGCCCCACAAGCAGGAAGGCCGAAACGCCTACTACTCACGCTGGGAAGGCTCCACCAACTTCTTCTACTTCGACTCGCCCACTCAGGGCATCCACGTGAAGACCGCCAACTCGACCGACGTGGTCTCGCACGAGGCCGGCCACGCCATCCTCGACGGCCTCAAGCCCGGCTACTTCAGCACCTGGGATGAGGAGACCGGTGGCTTCCACGAGGCTTTCGGCGACTGCGCCGCGATGCTGGTCAACCTCCAGAGCCCGGAAAACCGCTCCAAGATCATGGATCAGACCGGCGGCAACCTGCGCACGCCGAATATCCTGGCCGGCCTGGCCGAGGAGTTCGGGTTCTCCAACCGGGCCGACAACCAGAACCCGGCTGACGACGGCAAGGAGTACCTGCGCACTGCTCTGAACGGCTTCAAATACAAGCCGGCCAGGGAATTCCCGCCCGGCAAGGGAACCGACGACACCATGACCCGCGAGGTTCACTCCTTCTCGCGCATCTTCTCGGCCGGCTTCTACGACGTCCTGGACGGCGTCTACCAGCAGGGCATCTTCGAGGAGAGGCAGTGCCCGGCCGATGCGCTGAAGTACGCCGCCGACGTGGTCGGACCACTGTTCATGAAGAGCATCTCCATGGGCTCGGCCAACCAGGCCCGCTACAAGGACATCGCCCTGGGCATGATCCAGGCCGACCAGCAAAACAACAACGGCAAGTACTCCGACATCATCAAGAAGGCCTTCCTGGACCGCGAGATCCTGACCCAGGAAGACCTGGCTCCCCCGCCGCCTCCTCCGACGCTGCAGCTCGACAAGCCGCTGGCCTCCAAGGAGGACGCGCTGGAGTTCGTAACCGCCAACGCCGACAAGCTCCAGGTTCCGGCCGACGCCAACTACCAGGTTCAGAACGTCTACAAGAACGGCAAGGGCGAGACCTTCGTCAACGTGCTCATCCCGCAGGAAGTTGCCGTGACCGGCGTGGCCGGCTACGAAGGCTTCACCACCGACATCAACGGCGGCCTGACCCTGGCCTTCGACGGCCAGGGCAAGCTGATGAACTGCAAGTACACCCCGGTCACCGCCGAGGGCATCGCCCAGGAAATGGCCGGCATCGAGCAGCTCAAGGATACCGGCAAGATCCAGGAGCGCGGCGTGTTCAACAGCACCAGCCCGGCCGGCAGCATCTTCAAGGGCTTCGTCAAGGGCCAGAAGCTGGTGCGCGTGCCGGTGGCCAACGAGTGCGCGGGCCACGACCACTGAGACCTTGCATGCTCTGGGGGGCTCTGCTATACTCCGCCTGCGGGGTGTAGCTCAGCCTGGATAGAGCACTAGCATGGGGCGCTAGGGGCCCGCGGTTCAAATCCGCGCACTCCGACCAGACCGTATACGGGAGTCCAGCCCCACGGGCTCTTCGAAAGACTGGGGATGCTTCAGCTGGAGCGTCCCCAGTCTTTTTTCCAGGTTCCAGACAAGACGGAAGAAGGTCTGATAGAGCCCCTTCAGCTCTTCGGGCACCTCATGGGCGCGCCCGAGGCGCTCGGGCAACTCAGCCACGTACTGGGTGACCAGGGCCACATTCTCGGCCAGGGCGCGGTCGGCCTCGATCTGGCAGGTGGCCACCAGCTCGGCCAGCTCAGCTTCCTCGGCGGTGAGCTCTTTCAGGCGGGTCAGCACGTCAGGGACCGTGTCGGTCCCACCGCGCTCGACCAGGTCGAGCAGATTGCGCTTGCGCCCGCGCAGCTCGGTGACCCGTTTGCGTAGCTGGGCTTCGCGCCGACGGCTGGCCTCGCGCTCGGTCTCGAGGCTGCACTCGTAGGCCAGGATCACCTCATCGAAGTTCCAGGTTCCGACCTTGTGCCGCACCTGAGCAAGCATTGCTTCCTCGAGGGGCTCGGCCGGCACCGACTTCGTGGTGCACTTCTTGTCTCGCCGACCGGCGCAAACATAGTAGGGCTCGCCGCGGAAGCGACAGCCCACCAGGTTGCGGCCGCAGGCCGAGCAGACGGCCACCCCGTCCGAGAGCAGGTAGACCCGGCTGGGGCGGGTGTTGTGGCTGGTCGGCGTGCGCGAGGCTAGCATGGCGCCAGCCTGCTCCCAGAGCTCGCGGCTCACCAGGCCCGCCCACTCCCCAACTACCAGCTCCTCCGGGGCCAGTCTCTGGCGCTTGTGGCCGGCCTGTTTACGCGAGCGACCGTACTCGATGCGCCCGTAGTAGATCGGGTTGCGGATGCGGGTGTAGAAGGTCGGGTTGGTCCAACGCTGTCCGGTCCTTTGCTCCACCCAGGACAGAACGTCGCCGGTTCTCTGGCCGGCAGCCACCCGCTCGAAGACAGCGACCATAATCGGCCCGTTGACTGGATGAGCTATATAGGCCTGGTGAGTGGCGTTGCCCTCCTCCACTGGTTGCACGGCCAACCCGAACGGCACCGAGCCCCCTTTGTGGAACCCGCGGCGGACCAGTTGGCGGTGACCCTTCCTGGTCTCCTCGGCAAGGTTCCGGCCATACCATTCGGCCACGCCTTCAAGCACGGCCTCGACCAGGCGGTCGGTAATCGAGTCGCCCAGGTTCTCCACGACGCTGCGCACTTGGATGCCCTTGCGGCGGAGCAAGGCCTTGTATTTGACCGCCGTCTCGCGGTCGCGGCCGAAGCGGTCGAGCTTGTGGAGGAGCAGCATGTCAAACTCGCGTTTGCCGGCGGCGGAGAGCATGGATTTGAACTCGCGGGAGTCCTCAATCTCGCAGCTGCGAACCTCGGGCAGGAGGAAGCGGTGGGTGATGGACCAGCCCTGGCGGGCGCAGTGGGCCTCCATCTCGGCGAGTTGGGCCTCGATGGAGGCCTCGTCTTGCATCTTGGAGCTGTAACGGGCGAAGAGAGCGACGCGCACTCGGGCCTCCCGGGAAGGAGCCGGACCTGGCCGAGGAACAGTGAGTCCGTGCCGGGCCCCAGTTCGGCTTCAGTTTTTCTCTTTCTCGAGAGGAGCTTCGCGGCTCTGGCGCCTCCTTCCCGCCTACCCCCAGTCAGTCTCCCATTCTCTACAAGCCCTTCAGGATATCGAAGCTCTCCACTTTGACCGTGCCGGACTCCTTCGACCGATCGAGTTCACCCGTTACCTGAACAAGTAGACCTTGATCATGCGCAGCAACGGCGGTGTGATATGCCGGATCATGAAGCGTGAAACTGGCCATCAGGTTGGCGTACTCTCTGGGGAGATCAACCCTCATCGTGACACGGCCACGGTCCTGTCCCTCCCGTCGGTTCAAACGTTCGATCTTTCCGTAGAGTTTGACGTTCATCACGGTCAGGCGCTTCTTCATGCGCTTCGAAAGCTCCCTAAGGTAGGGGACGTAATTGGAGGTGAACTTGATCGTTTCATCGGGGAGATCATCGTGCTGGACGAGCGTGGACCAGCCGACCTTGATGTTGAGCTGCTCGAAATGGGCTGAACCGCCGATGTCGGCGAGGGACTCACAGAGTGAAGGCCTAACCCCGGACTGGATGAGTCGGTCGGCTGCTTCATCGAGATCAATTCCCTCAACTACGGCGCTCCGGACCAACTCGAGGTTCTCATACATCTTGAGGGTCACTGCTCGAGAAAAATCGTTCACCCTGCCTTTGACCAACAGGTCGCTCGAGAAGTCGATGACCCGACAGAACACCCAAATGCTGTAGCTCGAAGGTTCCGAGGGACCAAGAATGAGATCATCGAGGAAGGTGTGGACGGCCCCGCCCTTTGGACCTCGCTTCCCAGCGGGAAGCTCCATTCTCGACTCGATGGCCGACCGATAGAACTCGTAGGCCCCTTCCACGAGTGAGACGCCGTCGCGGAGCTTTACTGTGCCAGGATAATCACTTGCGGACGACAAGCTGAGATTGACCCTGTCTGAGCCGACGGAGATCAGCTCAATGGCGATGTCGTCAGGTCCGCGCTCGTCGATCTTCGACACCTTGAGAACGAGCGACTGCAGAGCCTCCGTGTAGGCCTCCTGGTCAATGATGACGCTGGGGACAAGATACTCCTGAACGCCGTCCGTCCAAACATTGTAAGTATCCCGTTCGCGAGAAATCGACCATCCGCGAGAGAGCCCGAAGGCATTCAGTTCCGGCAGGGAAACGTGGCTGAGAGGGATGTCTGCGAGCTTCATAATGGCTCCCCACGGTCCAGTTTACCCATAATCTCCGTGAGAGACTCCACAGTCAGAATTTGAGTTCGAGGGAGGTGGACAGTCACCTTGTCCTGATCAGCAGATGTTTTGTCAGGTTCCCCAGTGTAACATGCCCAGTAGGCACTGCCCATCATGAGGACGCTCGTTCCCGGAATCTCCGTGAGGTATTCGTTCAAGTCTCGGGGCACCAACACGACTGCCAACAGCCTCGTCAAGTAGTGTCTCTTGATCAACTTTCGGTAGTCTTTGCATGGGAGCTGGTAAGCCAGGTGGCGTTCTTTCAGGAGGTCCTGTTGGCGGCACCCTTTGATCTGTACATCCAGGGCTGGCTCCCGGTGCACGCCGGGATTAATGCTGCAGGAGCGGATTGTCCCGTCTACGCCGGAGTTATCCACGCTCCTGGTGCTGATTTGCAGGTCGAATCCGGCTACGCTCGCGAGGACGGACATGAACGCGATACTGTAGTTCTCCTGGTACTGGTTGAGGAGAGTGTCGCTGATTCCGTTACCGCCAGCGTTGGTATCTGTCATCTGCCCGGCCTCAGACTATCAGCCAGCTCAAAGTGTGCTCTAACTCGAGCCGACGACACTCCTTGTCGTCGGCTCGTCGCGGGAAGGCGACCATCCATGGGTCGTGCTCGAACAGCCCTCAAGGGAGGGGCCCCTTCGTTTCCTTCCGAGCAGTCGCGAGTTCAATCTTCACGGGTGCCTTGCAGACCTCGCAAGGTCGAACTTCGTCCCGAATGGGTTCCTTCACTACAACCTTAGCCGTGCAATGAGGGCATTCACCGAACAAGTCTGGTTTGGGTCCCGGTTGCTTCGCATTAAATGCCATCGTCACTCCAAGGATGAGACCCAGAAGACCGCCCAGAGAGCCATCCGAACCAATAATACCACCGCAGAAAGCACCTGCAATGCCTCCAATGAAAATGATACAACCCTGGCCAATGAGCTTTCCAGACTCATCGAGCTTGCGTTTCTCCTCCGTGACTTTCAAGACAGGGTCTGTCAGCGGAAGCGCGGCGGTGCTCACTTTTTGGACGATTTGAGGCTCTGTTGTTGGTAAGGTAGTTTGCGGAGGGCCAGTTGCAGACTGAGCCCTCTCGACCGGGGGCCAGTTATCGGGTGGAGGAGCGCTGAGAAACTCCCCGCAGTGCTTGCACTTGATGGCCTTGTCCTGTATCTCTTCTGCACAGAAAGGGCAAGTCTTCATTTAATGCCCTGGGCTAGAAAACTCATCTCTGCGCGCATAAATACTCGACTGGTCTCAGCGGGCAGGTCATTGCAGGTCCTGCTTCAGCGTCGAGATGAAGCTGCTCAACAAATTCTTTGCCGTCACGCTCGGGTCAGCTGGAGCAGCCGGCCCGACCAGACGCCCAAGACAGGCCACGGTGAGCTCAGCGGCTGCCGCGGCGATCGCCGACCGGATGGCCAGGTCGCCCGAGTTGAGCGAGGCCTTCATCGACGAGACGATATCGTCGATCAGGTTCTTGGTCACAACTCCCACGTTCTGCGCGGCAGTTGAAGGTGTGGCCTCGATGACGGCCTTCGCCACTGCGACTGCCGCGTCTACGATAGCCAGACTGTAGTCCTGCTCCAGTGTTGTTTCTGCCATTGTCGCCTCCTGTGTTTCAGTTCAGGGCGTGCCGGTGTTCTTGGGTATGCTCCAAGTCGGCTTTGCCTTGTCTACCTTCATCTGCTGTTGAAGTTTGCTCTTCTTGGTCTGGCTCGCATTGGTTCGCCCGGTTCTGGGGTCGACTACCCCGTCAAACCTGATCTCCACCTGGTAGTTCATGCTCTTTTCGTTGGCCTCTTGTTCGGTGACCATGGAAAAGAACTCCATCACCGATGTGGACTCACCGGGCTCGAGCGCGGGAATGGAGTGCCAGTCGCTCGCAAAAGCCTTGCCAAACCAGTCAGTGAAGTAAGCTCGAGCGCGGGTCGGCTGACTGGGACCATCGCCCTCATTGACAACGAGAACTTTAGCCCTGACATAGCCGGTGTCCGCCGTATAGCTCTTTACGTAGTAGGTAAGGTCGGGTCCGGTCCGCTTGCTGCCGCTGCTGGTGGGCTGCGACGGCTTGGGTCTTCGAACCGGCTCGTTGGTCGCCCAGGCAGGCGGTGGCACATACTCGGGGCGGCCTTCAGCCAGGGTCAGGACCCCATCGGCCAGTTCTGCCGTATAACCCTTCTCGGCCACGACCGCGAGGATGTCAACCTCCACCGAACTGTCGGATGGAAGATTCAGGCGAGGGCCCAGCTCCTCGAGTGTGCCGAACGGCCTACCGTCCCGCCAGAACAGCTTGCTCACCGGCCTGCCCTTCAGGATGACTGCATAGCGCTCTGGCAGGTCCAACTCCGGGAACTCTGGCTGCACCTCGGCGCTAGCCAGCCCCATCAGAACGAAGAGAAGAGTGAGCCACCACTTCATCTGCATCCCCCAACATCACATAAACTCGAGAGCCCCAGGATTCTTCAGCTGGAAACGACCTCCCCTCATCCGAGGGGTGAGATTTCGATCCGGTGTGAGTGGACCTTTGGTAGCCTACCTCATGGGTATCAACAGCTAATCAACGGTGGGGCATCACCAGATAACGACCAGACCAGACCAAGCGATGTGGCCCTGATCTATTTGGGTTTTCTCATCTTGCCTGCTATTTGAGACCAGGCTTGCGCCAACTCCGCGACCTGCCCGTCCCCTACGCAGGTGAAACCGCGGCTGAGGGTGCCCTGGGTTATGATCATTGTGACCTCGTTGTTGCGATCACCGGTTGTGTAAACCCAGAGTCGACTGTTCCCTTCCTCTACCTCACAAAACCGTCTGGTCTTCCCGGGCTGAACGTGACTATGCCCGACTTTGGCTTTGGAATAGCCCTTTTGCACTTCCTTGACCTGATCCCGATCAAGGCTGATTCCAGAACATACGCTGCTCCCTCGTTCGTACAGGAGCAAGACACAGATCTTCTTGTCCGTTATCGAAACCAGCAGCCTGTTGCCCAGGTTATCCCGAAATTCTCCAACGTCCTCGCTGACCGAGTCGGCCAGGACTTGAGCAGCTGCCAGGCACATGACCAGCACGACGCACAGCCGTCTTATGTTTCTCATCTGCCCTCCCACCATACCAGATCGGTCTCAACGCTCGGTCAACGCCCAGGGGAGTCGCGGGGTGTCCGCCGGACTCTACCCCGTCTCCCCCACCCGCGGCGCGTCCGGCTCGCCGCGGTGACCGACTGCGCGTTCTATCTGGCGGAGGCGCTTTCGATCTTCGCGCAGCTCGGCGCGCATGGCACGCATCTCCGCAAGCAACTCGGTGAGCAGCTGCTCGGTCAGGCCGCCGGGGGGCGGCGCTCCAGCTCTCTCAGTCTTCTCTCGTGGTCCACCATTCCCGAGCCCAGCTCTTGCACCAGCTCCCTCAGGTCCTGGAACTCCTCCTCCAGGTTGGTGAGCCGTTGGCGCACGGCCACCTCCTGCTCGAGCAGGGCCAGCTTCACCTCGTCGAACGCCTTCTCGATTCTCCCGCGCTGGACCGCCATGACGGTCATCAGGTGCTCGTGGTCGCGCCGCGTCCTCTGCTCCAGCCGCGCCAGCCGCTTCTCCAGCCGCTCTGCCCAGTCCATCTCCATTGCGTCCCTCCTCCGGCCCCCCGCTGTCTACCCGTCACACCCTTGCCTCGCCAACCTCAACTGGAGACTGTTCCTCGCCCTGCGATTCGGACCCCGCCTTGATTCGTGCTTCCAGGTTAGACACAGTAGCGCGTATTCGGTCCGCGTGCTGGTAAATGTCGTTCAGCTCGGCGATAGGCAAGCGCTCTTCCTTTTTCTCGTCGTTCACAAAGGCTAGGTGGCGCCGTTGACCCTCGAGGTATAGCCGGCAAACAAGCCGACGGTTGTTGTTGTCTAGCAGGACCGAGAAATAGCTGAGCCCATCTCGATAGGTAACCCGCGATGGAGAAACGACGTCGCGAAGGATAGCCTTGATGAGGTAGTACGCCTCCAACTCAAGTGCCGTGGTCACGATACCGCCCTTCTTGGTATCAGGATTACTGACTGAAGCCGGCGCAGCGGCAGCGGTTTCGGCTGTTGCAGTCACAACCTCGCCGCTTTCCTGCGCCAGAGCAGACTTGAGCCTGTCGCTCAGGCGCTCGCTGATGAAGAGGTGAAGTGCGCGCTTGACCAGGTCGGTGAACTGTTGCTTGACCGCCGGCGTCATCCGGCCATTGTAGACCCTGCTCGTGAACAATCGGACGAACTCCTCGGAGGGCGCCGCTAGTTCTTCAGCGAGCACGCGCTTGATTTCCTTAGTATATTTCAGTTCCACTGCGGCGCTGATCACATCATCAAGCTGGAAGTGGCTCTTGCTCATCCGCTTGAGCTCGCTCACAATAGGTTCTTGAATATCGAGCATGTTCAGCTCCAAAAACGGTTTGACATCCATCTTGTTCGGCTCTTCCAGGTCGCTGAAGAATCGATAGACGACACCGTTGGTCAGAACCCCTACTCTGGCCTGGGTAACAGAGAAATACCGATAGAGCTGGGTCGGGGTCACACTGTCCAGGTTGGTGGCCGCGTGCTTGGCTTCAAAGAGAATGATGGGCTTGCCATCCTTCATGATGGCGTAGTCCACCTTCTCTCCCTTCTTGATCCCAACATCAGCGCACAACTCGGGGACTACTTCGGTGGGATCGAAAACGTTGTAGCCGAGGGCATTAAGAAAGGGCAAGATAAAAGCTTGCTTGGTAGCTTCTTCGGTCTGAACCGTGTCCTTCAGACGGGCAACTTGGGCCCCGAGAGCTCGAATCTGGTCAATAAAGTCCATGGTCACTCCTTTACTTAGCGTCCTTCACTGCGCCTTCTCCAGCCCCGGCGTGCGCGACTTGCCGCGGTGACTGACTGCGCGTTTGACATCCTGGAGTTCCGCGCGCAACCCCCGTAACTCCGCCAGGAGGAGTTCTTGGCCGGCCACGAGTTGGCCAAGGAGCTCTTCCTGGCTCGAATTACGTGAGGAGCGCGGGACGCTCACTCGCTCACTTGGACCAGGCTTGCTGTCGACAAGCCCGTTCTCCGACTCAGTTTCGTAGAACCACGCCACCGGTTTACCTACGAGTCCCGCAAGCTTGACGACCACCTCATGCGGTGGGCCGTGTCTTCCTTTCTTGTAATGGCGGATGTTCCGCTCATCTTTGAAGCCCAGCTGCTCAGCTAGTTCCGGCTGAGTCAACCCACCGCCAAGCGCCTCATCGAGGGCCAGACAGACTCTTCGATGCAGCTCGCTACCCTGGAACACGATGTTCCGATTCTACTCTCTGATGGAGTTGCTTGACAGGAACTTCTTGTTCCGCTACCATGGCCTCATGGCCGGAACAAAAAGTTCCAGAGGATGGCTCAAGCGGTTGCGTGTGCAGGCCGGTCTCACGGCGCTCGAACTTGCGCAGAAGCTGGGCATCACTCCTCGGCTGGTGCGTCACTGGGAGTTCGGTACGCGGGATCCTGGTCGGCACGTCTACGCGCTCGCGCGGGTGCTCGGCCCCGAGGTGCACGTGCACCTGGCCGCCGAGGAGCTGGCGCCCCCATCGGGCGAGGAGGTGGCCTGACATGCGACCTGACATCACGGATGAGGTCGGTTCGGCGGCTCAGCCCGCCAGCCCCGTCGAGGGGAATTCAAGCCCGCCCACGGACGAGGAGAGGCTGGCGCACTATGCCAGGACCCGGACTGAAGTGCTGCTCCCGGCCCTGGACGAGGCTGAAGCCTGGCTCCGAGCCAGCTGGCGCGACGAGGCCGAGGAGTTGGTGCGCCGCCTGACCCGGATTCTGCGGCAGATGGACCTGGTCCTCAAGTCCTGCGCCACTCTGGCGCAGGACAATCCCCAACACGTCTGCGTGACCACTCTCTACTGGCTGCTTTCCAGAGAAATCGAGGAGGCATCGTGATCGTTACCCGATTCAAGCTGGCGGAGGAGCTGGCCGATGGGTAGCGAGCCTCTGCGTATCGAGTGGGAGGGTGGCGAGCAGCCTGTGGTGGGTGGGGTAGGAGTCTTCGTGCTCCAGCGGCTCCTCAGGGCACTGGCCCGCCTCGACGACACAGGCCACCCCGGCCAGCAGCTGGTCCGAGCGCTGGGGCAGACGGCTCCGACCACCTTGGCCGTTTGCGCCGAGGAGCGCCCCCAGTGAGCATTTTTTTTCCATCCTGCTTGAATGATCGTCAACAATGGCGGGGGTTGCCGTGGCGCGACTGACACCTGAGCGGAGAGCCAAATTTGAGCAGCGAGCGAACTCGCCGTGGCCCAGGCCGTGCTCGGTGATGCTGCGAGAGCTGCTCGAGGAGCTGAAAGCGGTCGAAGCCGAGCTGGCAGAGGCCGAGGGGTTGGGAAGCGACGTTGCGGCGCTTGTGGCGAGCTCTGTCAAGAGTGCTCAGGCGGCCCGCGAGCCAACGAGCGGGGGGCGGTGACCTGATGACGACCCGCCAACTTGCGCCGGAGGACGCCAACGCGCTTCGTGAGTTCGCCGCAGAAGTCCAATATGGAAAGGTTACCCCCCAACGTGTAGCCTTTGTTCTGCGATGCATCGCACGCATGGTGAGTGCCACCGTCGGAGAACCTCCCAACCCTGAAGTCAGGCTGACCTCCGTCGTTCCCGGGATGAACCCCGTTCTATGAGTCGCCCAGCCGGTCAAGGATCTCTGCGCGTATCGCGTCCACGAAAGTCGCAAGGTGATCGACGGCGATCAACAGGTCGCTGTAAAGCACCGTGCCATCCGGGCCCTTTACATTCGCGCCCCGACTGTCGAGGAGAAGCGGGAGCATGTGGAGTTGCTGCCGAGCCTCCTGGACAACCTGAGGCTCTCCAGGCTCTGAATCTGCCCAACTCGGGGTTCTCTGCCAATCAAGATCCTTCCTCAATTGTTTTGCCTCACTCTCGGTTGTGGTCGCTGTTTAGTGTCCAGCTTGAACACAATTCGTGGGTGGGGCTCTTAATCCCCGAGAACTTGCGTTCGGGGCGCTCCCCCGAGAAGAGAAAGGAGGACGGTTCTCACTCGGTTGTTCGACTCTCGTGGCTTTCTCGTCTGATACGGCACTCCAGAAGCCGTTCTGGCGAGAGGCGGGGCATCGCCCCGGAGGTCGCCTGATGAGCTCATCAGGCGCGCCCGCGCTGACCGGCCGGTCTCCCTCCCCCCACCTGTCGGTCGGCGCGGCTCCTCCCACACTCCACGCTCTGGAGGTCGGATGATCTGGATCCCCCTTGCCGCCCTCGCCTGTCAGGTCTGGACGCTGCTCCCACCTGACCCCTCCCCCGTTCACCAGCTCGAGCCGGCACCCTCGGAGCCAGGGCAGGTTGCCGACCAGGTGCCCGGCGAGCTGGACCACCTCCACCTGGTGGAGGTCAAGTCGGACGCTCGCGGCCCCCCGTACTGAGCTCCTGCGGCTCGCGTTCCCCTTCCATAGGGGCCCGACAGCTCGGGCCTTGGCTATTCTTTGTTGCCTTCTGGCAGCCCTCACGGGCAGCCGGCATGCAACTGCATTGCAAGGAGACAACGATGGCAAACCCTCAGCTCGAGGACGGATACTTCTGTCTGCCCAACGGGCACGCTGAGTCGGCCGCGGCATTCGCCGGGTGCGGTCTGGCCGAGCTCAACGTGGCTCTGCTCCTCAGCCGCGAGACGGCCGGCTTCGGTCGGGTCAGCGCCGAGCTGGCTGTCAGCTACGTGCACAGCAAGCTCGGCCTGGACGATCGCAACATCAAGCGCACATTGAGACGTCTCGAGGAAAAGCGCGTGGTGCGATTGGCTCAGCCAGCCCGGGGATCACGGGCGGCCGAATGGGAGCTGCTGTGGGCCGAGGGGCCGGGCTACACCCGGCTGGCCGACGAGCTCTTCGACGCCGTGCTGCGAGCCGACGTGCGTGGCCAGCTCAAGCGCCTGATGGTGGCCGTGTTGCGCTCCACCTACGGGATACAGGGCCGAAAATCGGCACCGTTGGCCGTTTCCTACTTGGCGCAGCTGACCAAGATCCACCAGCGGGACGTCGAGAAGTCGATGAGGCTGCTGACCGACCTGAACGTGCTGGTGTGCACCAGGCGCACCGGCGGCTATCAGGCCAGCGAGTGGCGTCTCAACAAGGACTTTGACCGCTGGCTCATTGGGTGGCTCGGTGTCAAATCACCCGGGGTTCAGGAAGCGGTGTCAGATCACCCGGGGGAAGGTGTCATTTCACCCGGGGTTCTCGGTGTCATTTCACCCGGGGTTCTCGGTGTCATTTCACCCGGACAAGGAAGACACCTTGAAAAACACCTTGAAAAACACCCTCCCTCCCTCCCGGTTCCCGACTGCCCGGAGCCCGAGCTCGAGGCCGAGGTCCTCAAGGCACGGGCGCCTGACGGCGCCACAAGGGCGGGCTGGTTGGTAACCTGCAAAATTTCTCAGACCGGCTACGCCAACGCTCCGACCAACGGCAGCGAGGGGAAGAACGACAAAGTTCTCCCGCTGGAAGCTCGTTCTGAGGAAGACCTCCGGAGCGCGGATGCTGGGCCTTGTCGGTCCGCCGCGGTCGAGTTGGCGGCCAGGGCCCAGCGCGTGATGGCCAGCCTCGGCTGGAAGCTCCTCGACACGCAAGCCGGCCTGGATTTCTGCCACGACGTTGCCGGCCTGGTGGATCAGCACGGACTCGACCTGGCCCGGTCGGCCGTGCGGGTGGCGCTGCTCTTGACCAGTTGGGAGGCCCGCAACCCGTTCAACCCCGAGAACCCCATCAAGCTGCCGGGCCACGTGGTCCACTTTCGCTTCGGCCAGGCAGTTGCCCGCGTGCTGGCCTGGCAGTCCAAGCTCGTGGCCGCCGTCGAACGATACGGGTGGGAAGGCGCCGTGCTGCGGGGGCTGGTCCGGTCCTGCGTCTACGAGCCGGACCCCGGCCGCGGCTGGGTGCGGCCCCGTGAGCTCGAGACCGACCCCCAGCTCGAGCGCACCGAGCTCGCTGATCCCCCGCTCGAGCGTACCGAGCTCGGCCGCTACCTGGTGACCGTACAGGCTCCTGCTGTGGCCACCGCGTTCGAGGCTCCGACCGCCACGTGCCCCTGGGATGGTTGGACGGCCGACAAGCTGCGCGCTCTGAAGGTGGCGGCGATCGCCCACGCCGGAGATGACGTGCCCCGCGACTGGCGCCGGCGTGATCCCGACGACCTGCCTACCGACCACCCCGCCCTGCGCCTGGCGATGGAGGCACTCTGCGCAGATGGCTGGGAGGAAGACCCCACCGAGCCGGCCGGGGCCAGGTCGGTGGTTGTCGGGAGGTCCGCAACCGGTGAGTGGGCCGGCATCCGTCGGCAGCCTGCGGCCGTGGTGCGTGCATCGTGAGCGACATTGGCATCATTCTCGCTGTCGTGCTGAAGATGGCCTGGCTCTGGGGGTCATTGCTCCTGGTGGCCATCATCGTCGGTCTGGCCCAGCGGGCCGACTCACAACCAACGAGAATCACTGTCGATCTCCCCTACCGAGCCCGGACGAGCGAGCAGGCAGGCCCGGACCATCCTGACGTGTAAAATAACCCCGGGGCCGATGTGACGAGTTCGAGAGAGGTGGTTTGCCTGTGGCAGACTATCGTTACACCGCATTCGACCCGTCGCACGGACCCTACGTCGAGACGTGGCGCCCTCAGGAGGCAGATCCTCTCGTGGTCTGCCCGGGGCGACGCTGTAACGGCACCAGTATCCTCCTCCCGTTCAGGGCGCACGACCCGGCCACGGGGGAGCCCACGGCGCGACTGATCTGCTGGTGCTGCCGAAACTGCGGGTACTGTATCGAGCCCGATAAGCTCGCCCGCCTCGTGCAGCGCGAGCTGACAGTGCGTGGTGACGTGCTCTCCGTCTGGACCGAGGAGACAAAACGAGGAACGCGAGGGCGCTCAGGAGGGGAGCGAGGGCGCAAGAAGCGCGTCCACTGGTGTCCCGCCGAGGCAGCCGAACTCGCGCCAGGCTCTATCCCGCGGCACGAGGATGTTGCCCGGGAGCTGGCGGACACTCCTCGCCCTCGAGCACCCGGGCCAACCCTCGCCCTCGACCAGGTGAAGGATACCACCACCTGCCTTCCCCCGGTGCGCATAGGGCGCCAGGAGGCGAGCGAGCTGCGCCAGCTGGCTGCCGCCCGGGGAGAGAGCGTCAGCGAGTTTGTGCGCAGAGCCTGCCGTCAGGCACTGCAGAGCAACGACTAGCTAGTAGGTTTGTCTCAGGCACCAGGGCCTCGGGTGTGATACGTTTTGCCTGTCGCATTGTGCCCAGTCAAGCCCCTCCCAGCGAGGGGCTCAATTTTGCCCCTGGAAGGCTCGAACTCGGTCTCCAGGCTCTGAGGCCCTCCCACCCCCCCGATCGCCTCTTCTAGACCCCTTCTGCGGGCAAACGCCGCAATCCAAGGCAGGACGCGAGGATCGCATGGGACACCAGACCAGGCGGCGCCGCCGCCAACGCCTCACCAACCCAAGCGTGGATCAGGCCGCTCCTTCGCTGGCTGCGATGGCTGAACGCTTGCCGTCGGCCGGGCTGGACCCCACGCCTGAGCAGCGCCGGGTGGAGGCTCGGATGCTGGCTGCCCACCGGGCCCTCGAGGCGGCCGAGTCCGAGCTGGCGGCCGCCCGTGCCGAGTTCGAAGAATTCTGGCCATCCCCGAAAGGGGAGCACCCCACCCCATGCACTCACCTGTGGTGGGAGCTCACCCGTCCACGCTCGTTCGTGGGCGAGCTGACGGGACAGCTACCTGATTCCTGCTTCGAGCGCGCCCCGCGCCTGGCGCTGCTGGACGGGGCTGTTCGGCGGGGGGAAGTGTCGCTGGCTCTGGCCGCGGCCTGCGCCCCCAAGGGTATCCGGTGGGTGTTGAGGGTGCGGTGAAGCCGCTCACTGCACGGTGGTTCTGGCGCCTGGACCCGCACCTGCGCGAGGTGCTCGCGCCCCTTTCCCCCGCCCAGCTCGACCGCTTCCGGTTGGGGGAGCGGTCTGAACGCGAACGTTTGCTGCACGTCGCCCTGCGCCTGTGGCTCTTGCGGGTCAGCCCCGCGGTTCGAGCCTCCTGAGATTTCGGCTCACCTGGGCTCAGTGCCCGGCTGTAGCCGGGCCCGGGTTGAACGCTCCCACGTCGCACTGGTCCGCTTCACCCGGGCCCGGGCCCCAGCTATCTGTCTTGACGGTAACCAAACTGCAACGTTTTCGGGCAAGAGCTCAACGGAACTGAGCGAAGGGATGCGTGCTGGGCCTCTACCGGGTCCCCCCCCCGACGGTAGGGGCCCAGCTCTTCATTCCACCTCTCCAATCGACCCCGTAAGCAATCGGATCCGGTCGAAGCAGAGCCAACAAGCGAAGGCTCCCACGGCAACAGGAACCTGTAACGGTGCAGCTACAACAATTCGGGTTCATTCCGAATTCTGTGAGGGCAATGCCTGATCTCAAGACGTTCGTCTTAAGATCGATCTCAGGTGATCTCAGTCAGCTGGAGGCTCGGATGAAGCGCTATCCTCCAGGGACCTCGGTCCGGGTGCATCCCGCAGGGCGGGACGGCACGTTTAGTCTTGGACCGTGCACGGACGGCATGGTCGTGGCCAACCACAAGGACGCCGTAACGGTGGAGTTCTCGAGTGGAAGGGAGCGCTGTTCTCCAGCTGCCGTGCATGTCTACCCGTGCCGATGCTGCCCGGACCAACCACGATGAGCTCAGCGGTCGGCTACGTCCGGGTATCCACGGAGGACCAGGCCCGTGAAGGGGTCAGCCTGGACGCGCAGGAGGAGCGCCTGCGAGATTACTGCGCGACCCACAATCTCAACCTGGTGAGCGTGTGTCGAGATGAGGGTGTGAGCGCCACCGAGCCGTTCACGAGCCGACCTCAGGGACGTCTGGTTCTTGAGCAGCTGCAACTCGACCAGGTCGACCAGATCGTGGCCTTCAAGCTCGACCGCTTGTTCAGGGACACGTTGGATGGCCTCAAGACCATGCGCTCCTGGCGAGACCGCCAGGTCGCGCTCCACCTCGTCGAGCCCGGTCGGGTGGTACGGCTCGACGATCCTCAGGAGTGGCTCTTGCTGACGATCTTGCTCGCCGTGGCTGAGTTTGAGGCTGCAGCGGCCGCCTCGAGGACGAGAGCAGCTCTTGCGCACTTGAAGCGCGGCGGGGCTCGACTGGGTGGTCGTGCCGTGGACAACCCTGAAGCGATTGCGCTGGTCCTCGAGCTGTCTGCACTGGGGCTCAGCTCCCGGCAGATCTGTGAGGATCTGGAGGCCAGCGGCCTGCAGTCCGCGCGTGGCGGCAGGTGGAGCCCTTCAGTGGTGCTCCGGTTGCTGCGCCGCGCCGGCGCCGGGGGGGAAGGGGGGGGTCAGGTTCCCCCACCGGTCCACCAGGCCCCGGATGCTCAAGCGCCCCACCCGCGCGCAAAACGAAAACCACAAAAAGGCACGGTGCATTATTGATGGCAGCCAACGAGGAGGGCCGAGCCGCGGTGACCCTCTACATGGACCCGGCCGACCTGGCCGAGGTTGACCAGCTGGCTCGAGCCGAGGGCGTCTCGCGTGCCGAGTGGTTCCGACGTCTGGTGACCCGGTTCATTGAGGAGGGCCGGGCACCTGGACAGCCCGACTCGAAGGTGGACCGCAGGGCCAAGAAGGCCAGGGTGCTCGAGGCGGTGGAGGAGCACTTCCACCTGGCCGTCGCGTGCAAAGAGGCCAACGTCGACCGCGCTGAGGTCTACAAGCTCATGGCTGAGGACCTGGAGTTCTCGGAAGCCATCGGAGAAGCTCAACACGTTTTCATCGATGGAGTGGAGGCTGTTCTGCTGCGCTGCGCCAAGGGCAAGCTCAAGCTGACCAAGGCCGCCGTCACAGCCCTGATCGCCTTCCTTAACGCCCACCACTACGCGTGGGGTCGGGTCAAGGTGGAGTTCCTGAACCGGGTCATCAACCCGCTGATGGACCTCCTGCTGCGCATCCTGGCTGACGAGCTCGGGCCCGCTGGAGCCGACACCCTGAAGCGCGTGGCGGACAAATTCGCCCGTGAGAAGGAGCTGCGACTGGCTGCCTTCTCGGAGTAGCCATGCGGGTGTTGCTGACCGCACTGGCCCGGACGGCCCAGGCGGCCATCCGACGACTTCTGCCTCGGCGGGTGGCTCGGGGCGAGGCGTTCCAGCCGCTCGTCGAGTGGGCAGATGACCCGGCCGGGTTCGCCCGGGAGGTCCTCGGGGTCACCCTGTGGGAGGCCCAGGTCAAGATCGCGTCCGACGTGCGCGATCATCCGCGGGTCACTGTGTCCGCCTGTTACGGCAGCGGGAAGACGTTTCTTGCCGCGGTGCTGGTGCTCTGGTGGCTCTACACCAGGCGGCCGGCGATGGTGGTAACCACGGCCCCGACAGGGCGCCAGGTCAAAGCGCTCCTGTGGCGCGAGATTCGCAAGCTCCACCGGCGTGCGAAGAGGAAGCTCGCGGGCAAGCTCCTCACTAAAGAGCTGGTCCTGGCCGACGACTGGTTCGCCATGGGCTTCAGCTCGGACCGCCCAAACAGCGTCGCGGGCCTCCATGAGGCCGCCAACGTCCTGTTCATCGAGGACGAAGCGGCCGGGATGCCTGCCGAGGTGGTCGAGGGTTACGACGGGATCACGGCCACCGAGGGCAGCCGACATTTGAAGATCGGCAACCCGCTCTGCAAGGACGGGCCGTTCTGGGACTCGCACAACAAGAAGGGCGAGAAGGAGCGCTGGAAACGGCACTACATCAAAGCCACCGACACGCCCAACGTCAAGGCAAAGAAGACGGTGGTGCCGGGTCTGGTCTCGTGGGAGTGGGTCCAGGATAAGCTCCGGCGGTGGGGCCAGAAACACCCGCACTGGGTAATGAAGGTGCTCGGACGCTTCTGGGTGGCCGCCGCCGAGAAGGTGTTGCCCGAGACCTGGGTGGCACTGGCGGCCGCTCGTTGGCACGAGCTGACCGACGAAGGCCCGCGCATCCTCGGCGCTGACATCGCCGGCGGCGGGCAGGATGACACGGTGCTGGCCCTGCGGACCGGACGACGGATCCGGATCGTCGAGGAGTGGCACGAAGAAGACCTGATGCGACAGGCCCGGCGCATCCTCGAGCTGGCTCTTTTCCATCTGGTGGACGAGGTCCGGTTCGATTACACCGGTCTCGGTCAGGGGGTCTACCAACGAGCCGAGGAGCTCCAGGACGAGGAAGGGTTGGGTGACCACGTGCAGTTGATTCCGGTGCGCATGGGCAACAAGCCCGAATTGGAGCCAGACGTCTACAACCGCCGGTCCGACGAGGTGCAGTTCATGCTCCGTAACGCCTTCGACCCGAGCAACCAGAACGCGGTGGCAATCGACCCAGACGACACGGAGACTCAACGGCAGCTGTCCGTGCGGGGCTGGACGGTCAACTCGGCCGGCAAGATTGAAGCGGAGGGAAAGAAGGCGTTGCGCAAGCGCGGTGTGGACAGTCCGGACCGAGCGGATGCGGTAAGCCTGACCACGCTCGAGACAGACCAGGAGCTGGTGGTGTTTGCGGCGTGAACTGGCTACGCAGGTTCTTGCGGCGGTCTCTTCCCGCCAGCGTCTTTGAGGCCGGCTTCAACCGCCAGGGTCAGGGCGGAATCCGCCGCTCGACGCAGGGCGAGTGGCTGCGCATGTTCGGGCGCTCGAGCTATCTGCGCGGCCCGGCGCATCGCGTCGCGCTGGACTGCTCGATGGTGCGCTGGCACCTGTACCGGGAGGAGGACGGGCCGGCAAGCCCCCAGGGCAAGCCGCGCAGCGAGGTGTTCGAGCACCGCTTGCTGGAGCTGCTGGCACGGCCGTGCCCGGGGCTTAACGGCCAGCAATGGCGCTATCTCTTGCAGCTTTATGAAGAGCTGGCTGGCGAATGGTTCCTCCTGATCGAGCGCGACAACGAGGGGTTCCCGGTCGCACTGTGGCCGGTGCCGCCCCCGTGGGTCTCGGAGACCCCCTGCAGACGCAACGGTCTGAAATACGTCATGCTCCTGCCTGTCGACGGCGAGCTCAAGCAGGATGACGTGGAGCCCCGGGACGTCATCTGGTCCCGCGCCCCCAATCCGGAGGCGCCCTACAGCCGTGGCCTGGGTATCGCCCAGGCAGTGGACGATGAGTGCTCGCAAGCCGAGTGGATGAACCGCTTCAACAGCCAGTTCTTCCGCCAGGGCGGACATCCAGGCCTTATCATCGGGGTTGAGGACCAGCGGATGAACCCCAAGCTGGAAGATCGGGTGCGCGAGCAACTGCAGCAAGGGGGTGGGCTCTGGAACGCGTTCAGAGCGCTGGTGCTGGGCGGCCGTGTGCAGGTCCACCAGAAAGGGCCCGCCCACCGCGATCTGGATTACGTTGAGGGCCTCAAGCTCCTGCGCGACACCATTGCCCAGGTTTGGGGCATCCCTCCGGAGCTGCTGGGGATCGTCGAGAACAGCAACCGCGCGACCGCCGACGCCGCCGACTACATCCACGCGAAGGGCAACATCCTGCCCCGCCTGGGCAACTTTGGGGCTACCCTCAACACCTATCTTGTCCCGCTCTTCGGTGAGGTCGGCCTGGTACTCGAGCCGGAGAATCCGGTCCGAGAAACCAACGAGTTCCGTCTCCAGAAGGCCAATGAGGGCCTGGCTCGAGGGGCCATCACCGTTGACGAGTGGCGGCAAGCCCAGGGTTGGGACCCGCTTAAAGTGGGTGGGAAACGGCTGTATGTGCCGCTCAACATCCAGATCATCGACGCAGAGACGGGCGAGGTGGTCTCGACGGTGGACAAGCTGTCACCGAAGGCTGAGCGCTTGCTTCGCAGGATGCAGCGCCGTTACGACCGCCGGCTGCGCCGGCTACTCACAGACCTGACCGCCAGGCAGAGGCCGCCAGAGGACCCTCCGCCCGCCGCAGCGGTCGCTTAGGAGGATAGGAGGATCCATGCGAACCGACCTGACCCGCACAAACCTGACCGCCATGGTGCGCGCGGTCGACGACAAGGAGCCCCTGGTCGAGGCCGTCATCAGCACCGGGCTGCCGGACCGGTCCGGGACCATCATCCTGGCCTCTGCGTTTGAGCGCCACCTGCCCGTCTACCGGGAGAACCCCATTCTGTGCTGGGGTCACCCGCTCAACTCCTGGAGCAGCCCCGGCCCCGACCGACTGATTGGTCGAGCTGAGGAGCTAACCATCGAGCCCGATGAGGTGCGCGCTCTCTTCCGCTATGCGGTGAACGAGAACCCCATGGCCAAGCTCTGCTACGACATGGTGCAGGGGGGCTTCTTGCGAGCCTACTCCGTGGGCTGTCTCGTGCGGGACGCCGTTTTCCTGGGTGACCCCAAGGAGAAAATAGACACGCTGCCTGAGGGCGCTCGCCGAGCCCTGCAGGAGGGCGAGGTCTGGGCCGTCTTCACCGAGGTCGAGCTGATTGAGGTCAGCCAGGTTTTCGTGGGAAGCAACCGGGCGGCACTGGTGAAGGCCGCGGAGCTCGGCAAGGTCGACGCCTTGTTGGCCTGCCGCGCACTGTCGGCCGAAGAGCCGGCCGAGCTGCTGGCCCTCGTGGACCGCCTGAGCCAGCTCGAGAGGCAGGTCAACCTCGCCCGAGCGACCACCTTCAAGGGTGTCCTGCGCGCAGCGTCCGACGACGATGAGGAGGAGCAGGAGGAAGTCGAGGCCGGCTCGGGCGGCACCTGCAGCTCCTGCGGCGCCGTGCTGACCTGCCCGAGCTGCGGCGACGAGGAGAAGGCGCTCGAGGACGAGGAGGACGACGAGCTCGAGCAGGCTCTCGCCGAGGTCATCACCCTGGTGGCCCAGTCTCTGTAAACCCCAAGGTTCACGGCCCGTATTGCGGCCGCTGCATTTCCGGCAAGGAGGAACCATGAAGAAGAACCTGTCCAAGGCGATCGGCGACCTGCGGGCGGCCGTGGAGTCTCGCAACGCCAATAGCAACACGTCCCCAACCCCCAAAGCCCCCGATCCTAACACGGCTCGGTTCGCTGCTCTGCAGAGCACCGGCACGGTTGCTCTGGTGCGCCCGGCCGAGCTCGAGCGCCAGGAGAAGATCCATGGCCGTGGCCTGATTTTTGGGCGCCTGTTGCGCGCCATGGCCTGCGCCAGCAAGGTGCAGCGCGACTATACCATCGAAGGCCCCCTGCGCGTCATGCGCGACCTGTGGCGCGACCCTGAGACCAGCCGCTACGTGGAGGGACTGCTGCAGCGCGACATGTCCTCCGACGTGCCGACCGAGGGAAGCTACCTGGTGCCCCAGGTTCTCTCCTCGGACCTCATCGAGCTGCTGCGCGAGGACACCGTGCTGGGCAAGCTCGGCGCGCGCATCATTCCCATGCCGAACGGGAACCTGCGCCTCCCTCGCATTGACGTCGGCTCGACGTCCTACTATGTCGGTGAGAACCGCCCGGCCAAGTCGAGCTCGATGAAGTTCGGAGACAAGGCCTACCTGGCGAAGAAGCTGATGACCCAGGTCCCGGTCCCGAACGACCTCCTGCGGAGCGCAGCGTTCGAGGTGGACGTTCTCGTGCGGGACGACGCCAGCGCCGCGATGGCAGTCAAGATGGACTGGACCGGCTTCAACGGCACGGGCACGGCCGACGCCGAGGGTAACCCGACCCCTCGCGGCTTGCGCTACGATCCGACTCGCACCCAGGTGAACCTGGGTGCCCTTCCCGACCCGGTGAACATGGTGATGTTCATCACCGCCCTGATGGCAGCCAACGTGAAGTTCTCGCAGAAGGCTCAGCTCAAGTGGTGCTTCAACAGCACGATCTGGGCCATTCTCTACAGCCTGGAGAACGACCACGGCGACTTCTACTTCCGCGACCAGCTCGACGCCGGGATGTTTCTCGGTTATCCCTACGAGCGCTCGCAGCTCATCCCGAATCAGAGCGCGTCGAACAACCCGACCGATATCTACTTCGGCGACTGGCGCGAATACATCATCGCCCGCCAGGGTGAGATGATGCAGGTGGACGCGTCCGGAGAGGCCGCCTACGAGGACGGCGCGTCCGGCGAAGTGCGCGCGGCCTACTCGCGCGACCAGACCGTCTTGCGCGTCATCGACAACCACGACTTCGGGCTGCGTCAGGGCGCGGCCATGACGCACGCCAGCAACGCCCACACCACGTAACGGGCTCGAGCCGGCTGACCGGCTTACCTCTTCATGCAGATCGGAAGGAGACCAACGCTGTGAAGTGCTTGAACTTGCTTGAGGTCACCAAGGTGCTGTCCAACCTGGTGCCTATCGCCAATGCCCACGGAAACGACCAGGACGGTGCCGGAATCGACCAGCTCAGCTTCGCCGGCTGCGAGAGTCTGCTCGCGATCTGCGCCGCGGGCGCCCCTACCGGTAGCCCAACCAGCTTCTCGGCGGTGTTCACGCTCGAGGACTCGAACGACGGAAGCTCGTGGGCGACCGTGAAGGATCGAAACGGTGACGATCTGACCGTCACCCTGGACGAGTCGGGCGAGGTGGGCCAGCTCCACATTCGACCCGACGAGTGCCGGCGTCACGTGCGCTTGAACCGCACCATCACCATCACCGGCGGCACCAGCCCGATGGTGCCTACCGTGGGGTTCCTGATTTTCGGCGGACCCAAAGTCGGGCCGCTGAGCTGATGGAGATCGTCGTCCGCGTTTCACGCGGCCCGCGACGATGCTACCTCACTCGTCGCTGGCAACAGAACAACGAGGAAATGACGATCGACGTGCGCGACTGGCCCCGCTATCGCAGGCACTGCGTGATCGTGTCGGACGTTCCGCCCGGCTACTCCCGGGAGCAGTTCGGGCCAGGAGCCTTCCTCGACCAGGCCGACCCCGAGCTCGAGCAGCTGGCAGACGACCAGGTCGACCCCGAGCTCGAGCAGCTGGCCGACGACCAGGTCGACCCCGAGCTCGAGCAGCTGGCCGACGACCAGGCCGACCCCGAGCTCGAGCAGCTGGCCGACGACCAGGCCGACCTCGAGCTCGAGCAGCTGGCCGACGACCAGGCCGACCCCGAGCTCGAGCAGCTGGCCGACGACCAGGCCGACCCCGAGCTCGAGCAGGTCGCCAGGAAACGCCGCAAGCGCTGATGCCTCTGCGACCGAATGCCCTGACCTCGGTTGCGGCGGTGCAGGCCGCTGGAGGCTCGGGCGCCAGCGCGCGCATCGAGGCGATTATCAACGCGGTATCTGCCCAGGTGGAGCGCTACGTGGGCCGGCCTCTGGGCTACCTCGAAGCGGCAACCGACCAACCTGAGCACTATCGAGGGACCGGCCGGGCGCTGCTGTTGTTGCGCCGCTGGCCGGTGCTCGAGGTGCTGGAGGTACGCGTCTACGGCGAAGTGGTCGAGGACTACACCCTGCCCCGCCACCTGGCCGACCAGGGGATGCTCTACCGCGCAGCTCTGTGGCCTGCGGGGCACAGCTTCCACCCTGACCTGACCGAGGACCCGGACTTCTCCATGCAGTCCTACCCGATCACGGTGGCCTACCGGGCCGGCTACGCGCTGCCCGGACAGACCCCAGCCCCACCCGAAGAGGTCGAGCTGTTGCCGGCCGATATCGAGGAGGCAGTCGTGCGTACGTGCGTGGGCACTCTGGCTCGCCCCGTTCCGGGGATGGCCCAGGAGCGCACGCCGGGCGGCTGGTCCCAGGCCTGGCGAGCCGGGTCGGAAGGCGAGGACGGTTGGCTGCCGGCTGACGTGCGAGCCGTCCTCGACAGCTACCGCGCCCCTGCCAGCCTGTGAACCCCGCGCGGCTGATGCATACTATGGAGGTGCGGCGAGCAACCCCGGGCGTGCAGTCCGGCAAGCTCACCCAGCCGGCGGCCAGCCCTCACCTGGCAAGCGTGCCGTGCCTGGTCGAGCCGTTGGCCACCCTCTCGCGCGACACGGTGCTGGGTCGGCACCCGCAGGCGCGCTTCCGGGTCAGTTGGGGGGAGGAAGACGTGCGCAACAACGATCAGGTCACCGTGCAGACCGGCCCGGTGTCGGCAGTCGGCCGCACTTTCGTGCTCGTCGAGCACGTCGACGACACCGGCCGGCCCAACCTGCCGTATCAGACGGGCATTCTCGTGGAGCGGAAGTGATTCTCGACGTCGACCTGAGTCAGGCCACCACCGCCCTCTGGAAGCGGCTGGAGGGCGCTCGACACCAGGTCGACCAGGCAGTCCGCGACGGTGCGAAGGTGGTGGCCCGCAAAGCCGAAGAGAACGCTCGCCTCCTGGCCGCCCGCCAGGTCAGCGGGCAGGACTCGGGTCGGGCTCGCCGCCTGCGGTTTTATAGCCCGGTCAAGGTCGCGGTCATCGGGTCCGAGGCGATCGTGATGCTCGGCGCCTTCCTCGTCAGGGCGCGCGTTCCCGAAGTGCGGGCAATCTATGAGACCACGGGCTATGGCGATCGGCTGCGCCGAAAGAAGCTGACCATCAAGCGCCAGCTCTTCGACGGCCCGAGTCAGCGCCGCTATGCTGAGCCCAGGTCTTTCCGCTTCGTCGACCATCCCTGGCTCGAGAAGTGGGGCGAGCGCGAGGACCGAGGCCAGCAAGTCCTGCGTCACGTCGTAAGACTCAGCGGCACTCCAGGTGCCCAGACGAGACTGCGTCTGGTCCTACAGCCGGCGGTGGAAGCAGAAGGCCCGGCCGTGCTGGCTCGGGTGCAGGCCGCTGTGGGGAGTGCCTGATGCGAGAGGTGCCGATCGACGACCTTGGCGAGGCCCTGGTGGCCAACCTGCTCGCCACTTTCGAGCCTGCTGCCCCGACAGGCCTGGGCCTCAAATGGGTGCAGCAGGGAAGCCAGGCTGGAATGCCTGGACCAGACGACTTTGAGGATCGGCTGCCAGGCGTGTGGGTTGAGTTCCAGTCCTACTCGGCCCAACCGAACCGGCCTCGCAGGTCGGTGGAAGCGACCTTCACCTGGCGCCTCCACTACTTCGTGAGGATACAGCCGGGCGACGAGCCCGGTCGCAAGGCAGTGGCTGACGCTGCGAGGATCGCCCGGCACTTCAGCCAGGGGGCGTTCGACTTCCCCGGAGGGACGCCAGCCGGGCTGAGAGCCCAGCACGTCCTCGTCACCAAATGCTGGGCCGCCGCCGTGAGCATCGTCGCCGACGCCCAGCTGGTGCTGTTCGAGTTCGCTCTGGACCACTCTTACATCGACGTGACCATCACGGCCGACTGCGCCGATCACAACTGACAGAGGAGGACCCATGTCCGACGGCAACGCCATTCTTTACGATCTCGACGATCTCAAGCTGCGCAAGCTCCTGGCTGACCCCGTAGGTGGCTCGCCGGCCTGGGACCCCTACTTCGATGTGCCGAGCGTGCAGAGCTGCAGCTGCCAGGCTACGGTGAAGACCAAGAACCTCCCGGGCGACGCGACGATCCGGGACATCTTCACTAAGGTCACCGGCCTCAATGGCAGCGTCCGCAGTGGAGAGATCAGCATCGACATGCTGGCGGTGCTGCTGGGCGGCGACAAGCTGACCGAGCTGTCGGGTGCCCGTACGCGCTACAAGCACAAGGGTGCGCACCTTCCGAACTTCTTCGGCCTCGAGGGCCAGGTGCGCTACAAGGGCGGTTCTGACGTTGCCCTGGGCGGCGACTTCCATCTGGTGGCTTACAAGTGCAAGATTACCAACTTCTCGATCGAGTTCCAGAACGAGGAGTATGCGCTGGTCAGCTTCGACTGGCAGGCGATTCCGTTGCGCTCCAACGACGACCTCTTCGACCTGGTCGACAACGACACGGAGGATCCCATCCCTACCAGCGCCGACACGACAGCGCCGTCGGTCTCGAGCGCGACACCCGCCGACGAAGCCGCCAGCGTGGCGGTCAACACCACCATCGTCTGGAACTTCGACGAAGCGATCCAGAAGAACCCCGACGCGTTCCGGCTCTATACGTCAGGGGCGGGATCGGAGTTGAGCAGGGTGGCCGGTGCGGTCACCTTCAACGCTGGCGGAACGCAGGCGACTCTCACGCCCAGCAGTGCCCTGGCCAACAGCACCACCTACGTCCGCCACGCGGCCGGCGTGCGTGACCTGGCCGGCAACGTCATGGCCGACCACTTCGGCGACTTCACCACGATCGCGTAATGGCCGGCCCACTCAAGACGCCGGAGGAGCGCCTCCTTCTGGGTGGGTGCCCGGCCCCCGGGAAGGAGCTGCGGCTTGGCCCGACGGTCATCACCTTTCGACCCGACCACAATGCCTGGTATTGCCTCGAGCATCGCACCGGGCAGAGCATCGAGGAGTTTCTGGCCTCGTTCGACAACAGCCACGACTCGGACGCCTGGGAGCTGGCCTGGGCCCTTTGCGCCAGCCACCGGGAGGACCATCTCCCTGAGCTCACCTTCACCAGATTCCTGCGCATGCTGCCCTGGAAGCGCGAGGAGTGGGAGCGCATCAAGGCCCACCTGTTCGACCTGGTGGGTCGGATCCTCCCGGGTGACGGGGCGGAACGGCCGGCCCGGGGAAACGCCGAAGAGCCACTCCCCGAGCAGACTGGGAGTGGCTCCTCTTCCTCGCCGTCCACGTCCTCGGAGTCGACGTCCGAACCTTCTGGCGAATGAACCCGCGCGAGTTCAACGCTCTTTGCGCCGGGTATCGACGCTGGCACTCGAGGTGATGCATGGCTGACCCGCAGGTTACGGTCCGCATCAGCGCTGACCTGAAGGAGCTGCGTGCCGGCGTGCAGAGCACCGTCGACGAGTTGCGCAAGCTGGCCGACGAGGTGCGCCGCAGCAAGCAGCCGGCTCAGGAGACCGCTGACGCCCTCGGCAAGATGGCATCCCAGGATGCCGCCAACCGCCTGCGCCAGCTGACCGATGCCTTTCGGGGGTTTGCCAGCGCGAACACCCAGGCATTCGACGCCTACGATCGGGTGCAGCGAGCTCTGAGCCAGACCTTACGGGCTCAGGGCCTGGAGAGTGCCCTCGGGGTGGTGCAACAATTCTCCGAGGAGTTCGGCGGCTCGATGTTCGGGATGGCCGAGATCCAGGCCGCAACCCAGGCGATGCAGCGCTTCGGGGTCTTCTCGGCTCAGAGCTTCCAGCAACTGGCCAACGCCGCAGCAGGTGCGGGGGTGCCCGTGGCACAGCTGGCCGAGGCCTACGGGCGGCTCAGCAAGTATGGCGACGAAAAGAGCGCCAAGAGCCTGGCTAAGATGCTGGGGGTCGACCCTGAGACCGTCAAGAATAGCGAGAAGCTGCAGGCCGTGCTGGCTGGCTACGCTGGAGCGATGGAGCAGTCGGTGGGACCTGGCGAGCGCCTGGAGGGAGCCCTTTACGGCCTGCGGGTCGAGCTGGGCGAGGCAGCGGACGGCTTCAAGGACACGGTGGCCGACGGCTTGGTGCCCTGGATCAACTGGATGCGACAGGCGCCCGACGCGGTCAAGGGGGTCGTGGGGGTGGGTGCCGAGCTAGGCGGCTCTTTGGCGAGTATGGGCGCCACGGTGTTCCAGGTCGGTGCTGACATGAAGCTGATGGGCGTCAATGCCGGGACCCTGAAGGCCGGATTCGAGTCGGCGCGCAACGCCGCTCACGCCCTGATGCCCGCCCTGTTGGGACTGCCAGGGGCCCTGGCCATCGCTGGCGCTGCCTTCGCGGTGCTCTGGCTCGAGAGCGAGAAGTGGAAGCAGGCGGCCGTCGCCCAGGGCAAGGAGATCGAGAGGAGCGCCAACGCCTTCCGCAAGCTCTCGGCCGACGTGCGGGCCTACCGCAAAGAGCTGCAGGGGGCCAAGGGAGACATCGACGCACTCGGAGCTGCCCGGCGAGCTGGCCTGACCGGAGACGATGTTAAAGCCGACGTTTCCGCCGCCGACCAGGAGCGGGCCCAGAAGTTCGACCAGCTGCAAAGGGTACGAGCTGCGCAAGAGAAGGGGGTGCTGTTCGAGCAGTATCCTGGCGCGCTCAGCGTCAGTCGCACCAATCTCTCGGACGTTTTCCCCGACCAGATGGGCGTGAGCCGCCAGCAGCTGCAAGACAAGGAATTGCAACTGAGCCGGGAGCTGCAACACCTGGGTGACCAGGCCGCCCCCCTGCGCCAGGTGCAGCAAGAGCTATCTGCTATCGACGTTGCCGCTGAGAAGGCAGCACAGAACGCCGAGCGGATGACCAGCTACCTGTCGCTGGCCGGCCAAGCCGACGACGCCCGCAGTCTGCGCGACGCCCTGGCCGAGGTCAACCGCACCATTGAGGCAAACGCTGGCCAGCTGGCCACGGCCAAACTGCCGACCAGCCAGGCCGGCCTGCTCGAGACGGTTAAGACCGGCAAGGACCAGACCGGAGGCGAGCTCACCGAGGAGCAGCTGGGGGCGGTGCGGGCCCAGCTCGGGCTCTACCAGCAACAGGAAGCCCTTCGCAAGAAGGTGCAGTCTGCTGACAAGCAGGCCCTGGACGAGAAGCTGCGCCAGCGCCAACTGGCCCACGAGCGAGACATCGAGTTTCACTCCAAGAGCCTCTCCAGCGAGCGGACCTTCTATGACGAGCAGCTGCGCCTGGCCGAGGAAGCTGGCGAGGCCGGGCTCGAAAAGCAGATCGAGTTCAAACGCAAGCTCAACGAGCTTGACCGGGCCGACCGGACCAAGCGGATCCAGCAGACCCGCGACGCTCTCGAGGCCGAGATGGCCACCATCAACCAGGGCCTGACCGAGCTGCGCGAGGAAACCGGAGCGACCGCCTCCCAAACAGCTGCCGAGCTCGAGCGTGCCTTGGCGCGCCTGGACGCCTTCCGTCAGGCCAATGCCGCCCGCTTCAACGCCGACTCCGGCCTGCAGAGCGCCTTCGACTCGGCTCGCTCCGGGCTGCGAGGGCAGCTTCGCAGCGAGCGCGCGCGCATGCCGGGCGAGCGACTGGCCAACATCCAGACAGCCATCGGCGAGGCGACGAGCACCGCCACCACGGACCAGCAGCAGCTGGCCATTGTGCAGCAGGGCATCCAGGCCATCGAGGCTGCCCGCAAGCGCGGCCTGGTGGACGCCCAGGATGCCCAGAAGGCGCTCAACGGGCTGGTGAAGCAGGAGGGGGACCTGAAGGAGAAGGTGCGCCAGACGCAGCTTCGCCACAACCAGGAAATGCGGGGCCTGAAAGAGCAGGAGCTTTCGGCTCAGGGTCAAGACGCCCTGAGCTACATCACCGAGGGTCAGTCCGGCACAGTAACCAGTGCCGACGGCAGCACGATCTCCAACCGTGACCAGGCGGTCGCCCAGCTCAAGCGGAGCATGGATGAGCGGTTGCAGCTCCGCATGCAGACCATCAACGAGGAGATGAACGAGGAGATTCGGGCCGGGGCGACAGTCGAGCAGGCGCGCGAGAAGGCTCAGGCCAAGATCAAGGCCCTCTATCGCGAGGAGGTCGAGGAGCGTCGCCGCACGCTCAAGGAGATCGAGGACGCCGAAAACCAGAAAGAAGGGCCACAGTCCTCGTTCACCTTCGGCACGACCTATGCTTCAGTCGAGGACGCCTTCGCCGAAGGTCTGGGTAGCGGCAGCTTCGGCAAATCCAACCTCGGACGCGGGTCGGCGTTCAAGCGCGCGAAGCTCAACCTGGGAGACGCGGCGCTGATTGGGTCCGACCAGAGCGAGGCCTTGCAGGTGGACCCCTCCGTTGAGAAGGCCGCTGCCGGACCGGGGCCCATACAGATTCAGGTCGACCTGATGAGCAACGGGCAGGTAGTCGACAGCCAGGAGCAGAGCGTGGATACCGAGCGAGACGTGAACGAGCGGATGACCGAGTTCAACTTCGAGCACCGGCCTGGCCGTCGCTGATGGCTGCTATCTACATCGCCGACGCGAGCGGGGCGAACCAGGTCTGGCTGCTCGACGACCAGGAGCCGAGCCCGGTGCCGTTCCCGGTGCAGACCCGTCGCGTCACGGAGGAGTTCATGCGACCCGGCCTGACCGCCCCGGGCCTGAGAATCGTTGACGACGAAGGCAGCTCTATCGGTTACGCCGACCTCAAGTTCTCCTGTCGCTACGTGTCGCAGGAGAACCTGGCTGCGCTCCGGGCCAAGTTCGACGCCTACCAGGACGGCGGTGGCCTGCCGGTCGAGGTCAGCTTGGACGCCGGCACCACAAAGTGGCTGTGCGCCTGGGCCGAGGATGGGCTGGTGCCCAAGCACTGGGACCTGGAAGAGCAGCGTTACGAAGTAGATTTTCATCTAAAGGTCCTGGGCATACAGGGTAGCTTTGGCTCGTAGGGCAGCCGTGTGGCTGGCCGATGCCGTGGAGGCCTGGGCCAGCCTTGAGGCTGCCGGATGGGAGCTCACCACCCTGCCCGACCCGGCCGTCGAGCTGGTCGTAACCGACCGTCCCGAGCTGGTCCGTGGGGCAGCCCGCTTCGGCTGCCGCACCGCCCTGGTGCGGGACGGTGTTGCCCTGGTGGACGGCCTGGTGGTCGGTCCCAGCTATCTCGCTCGAGCGCTTGACCTCGGGTCTCAGGTGGCGGTGCTGGCCACCGAGTCCCACTACCTGGCGCATCTGGCCCCGATCTGGCTGGCGCTGCCGGACCAGGCTCGCGGGCCCGTGAGGGTGCCGACGGGAATGGTGCGCGAGGCAGCTGCCATGGGGCTGGTGGCCTGCGCCTGGCGACCAGGAGACCCCCTGACGGGTCGGCTCGGCCTGGTGGCCAGCCACGGTGATCTGGTGAGAGCTCGGCCCTACCTGCCGGTCGTCTATGCCGAGCATGGGGCGGGGCAAAGTTACGGCCACCGGCACCCGAGCTACGCCGGTGGCCGTGACCGCTCGAGAGTCGTGCGCTTCCTGGTGCCCGGCCCCCATGCCGCCGCGCGCAACCGCAAGACCTACCCGGCCGTGCCGGTGACTGAGATCGGGTGTCCTCGACTGGACGCCTGGCTCCAGCGGCCGCGGCCCACAGGCGAGCCCGTCCTGGCGGTCTCCTTTCACTGGGACTGCCGGGCCGCTCCCGAGTCGGCTGCGACCTGGTCCTACTGGCTGCCAGCCGTGGCCCAGCTGGCCCGCTCGATGCGCGTGCTGGGGCACGGCCACCCGAGGGCCTGGCCGTATCTGCGTCAGCGCTGGCTCGAGCTGGGTGTCGAGCCGGTGCAGGGCTGGGAAAAGGTCCTCGCCCGGGCAACCTGCTACGCCGTGGACAACTCGAGCACTGGCTTCGAGTGGGCCGCACTCGGGCGACCACTGGTCTGGCTGAACGCGCCCTGGTATCGCCGCGAGGTAGAGCTCGGGCTCCGGTTCTGGTCGGCAGCCGGGACAGGGATTCAGTGCGACCATCCGCGCGACTTGCAGCTGACAGTGGAGCGCGCGCTCGAGGAGTGGCCGCACCTGGTCGATCGACAGGCCCGGGCCATCGGGGCCGTTTACAGCCACCTGGACGGCAGCTCGGCCGAACGAGCCGCTCGGGCCATCATGGAGCACTTGGAGGGTCTGGATGCCACTCGTTAACTTCTATCCGAGCGCCGCTCACCCGCCGCCGGCCGGTGACACCGGGGGAATCGGCGGGGCGATCAACACCGGGGCTCCACTCAACGAGCTGACCGACGACCTGCTGATCGCCGACCTGGCCATCCCGAGCTCGGGCTCCGAGTCCTACCGCGGGATCCTCTACGCCCGTAATGAGGGGTCCGAGCTGGCGACCGCCACGGTCATCTGCCGCAACGCGGCGCGACGCAACTCTACTACTGGCTGGGCGGCCATCATGAGCGACAGCCCGGCTGACACGGGCACGGTAAGGATTACCGGCAAGGTCAGCGCTGCTTGGACGCAGGAGAACCTGGTGGCCAACGGCACCGCGACCGTCTTCGGATCAGAGTTCTGGGACGCCCTGACGGTCGAGCTCTGGGAATACCTGGTGGGTGGCGCCCCCGCTGTCCCATTCGGGACCCTGGCCCTGGTAGTCAACGGGGAGACCTGCGCGATCCTGTTCGGTCAGAACAGCGCGGCCGGGGGGAACACCCACTGCTTTGCAGGCTTCGAACTGGCCCTCGCAAGCGCGAAGAACACGGCCTTGAGCGCGGCCAGTCGCAAGGTCGATCCGTCGGGCATCAGCTCTTACAAGACCGGGGCCCTCTGGAGCGGGTGGGACCAGTCGCTGGCGGTCCCGACGGGCGCGCTGTCGACCAACGACTACATAGGGATCGTCGAGAAAATCATCCTGCCGCAGGGCTTGCCGGTGCCGGCTGGCAACGTGCTGGCCCCTGACTTCTGTGCAGTCGGCAAGCCCTGATGTGCTACCGCTCCACGGTCGCGCCTCGGACCGGCGTGTGGAGCCCGTCAGCCTCGACCTGCGCCCCGCGGACGACAGTCGGACTCTATCGCGCGACGCTCGCGCCCCGGACGACGGTCAGCGGCGCCTACGCGAGCTCACTGGCGCCTCGCACCAGGTTGTTCGCCAGTCCGCGATTCCGCAAGCTCTTCATCGAGCCGAGCGAGTCGGAGCTGGTCTGGAAGACGCGTCCTCGAGTCCGAATCTGGATCAACGACGTTGAGCTGACCGGCTACCTGGTGGCGCTGCGTATCTCGGTGCCCAGGAACGGTAAGGCCACCTGGCGAGGCAGCTTCCGTCAGCACCAGAACCGGATGGCCCTACACCAGCAGGACCTGATCCCACCGGGATTCGGGCCCCTGGATGGCCTGGTCCAGGGGCACAACAATAGCACCGACCGACTGGTCACCATCACGGTGACTCTGGAGCAGGAGACCTTCACCTTCGTGGGTTTGCCTGGACCACCGAGCTCGAACGGCCGCACCCTGGAATGGGGCGGCACCGACCTCAGCCCCCTGCTCGAGCAGGAGGGGCAGTTCATGGGGGACATCCTGGCGGACGGTGACGGCGGCGTGAAGCGCACCGCGCACCAGGCCATGGTCGAGATTGCCCAAGCCTACGGGGTCGAGGTGCGCTGCGACTTCCCCGACTTCCGCATACGCGAGCTGCGGCGTACCAGCGGCAGCCCGCTGCGCTGGATGGACGAGATCGCCAAGGTCGTGCAAGCTACCAGGCGCTGGGACGGCGAGCAGCTGGTCTATGAGACCTCCGACTTCGACCCAGAGGACAACAGTCGGCCCGACTGGACCTACGTCGACCGCCTGAACATCAAGGAGCTATCGGTGCTCGACCAGCGCGACCAGGTGCGCAACCAGTTCACGGTGCAGCGCAAGGAGCCCCAGGGCTCTCTACTGGGAGAGCAGGAGTGCATCGGGCCCCAGTGTGTTGGGCGGAGCGGGAAGATCCAGCTCAGTAGCCCCACGCGAAACGTTCTGGTCACGGGGGACGTAGATCCCTCCGGGGACCTGCGGGCCGTGACCGCGTTTGACGAGGCCGACCAGGTGGCGGATTTCATCGCCACCGACCTTGGGACTCTGATCGGCGCCAACCCGATTGCCCGGGTCGAATTCGAGTATCGGCCGAAGATCCAAGGCCAGCCCTATACGCCGCGTTACTACGTGAAGGTGGAGGGGGGCACTACTGTGCCCGGGGAAGGCCCCTTCCACTATGTCCGTCAGGACGACGATTCGGTGGCCGATATCGGGCTGCAGCCGGAATATAGTAACCTCGAGAGCCCGATCCTGTTCGACGGCTCGACCGCGTTGCTCTGCGTGCTGGCCCACCTGCGCGAATCGGTGTTGCAGCGCTGGCGCGCGCAGTGGGAGACCCCCACCTTCAACCCGCGGCTGAAGGTGGGAAATACCATTGCGATCACAGATTGCCTCACGCGCCAGGACAGTCGGCCCTGGATGGTGGTGCAGTGGGACTTTGACTGGTCGCGACAGGGCGCGCGGCAGTATCTGACGGGAGTGCGGCCGTGGCTCTAGAGTTTGGCAAAGTGCAAGACGTGGCCGGAGCCTTCATGTCTCGTGTGCAGTCCCAGCTACGCCAGCTGGCGCACGAGTCTGCCGGCAGCCACGAAGCCCGGGTTTCGGCCGTCATCGAGGGCAACCGCTACGACCTGGTGCTCGCCACCGGGGCCACCCTGTCCGCCGTCCGCAACGGGACGCGATCCCGCTACGCGGTGGACCAGTGGGTGACGGTCGAGCAGGCTGACTCGGCCTGGACGATTGTCGGCAGTGCGGCCTCGAATGGTGGCGCAGATTGAAAGTCTCGATTCAGGTCAGCCTGCCCAAAGACGGGCGTGTCCCGACCGGGGGCCGTCAGGACATGCGGGCTGCCGGGCAGGCGGTGGGACAGCTCATGCGCCGCTGGAGCAAGGACTACCCCCAATTCGAGACCTGGCAGGTGGTGCGGGTCTGGCATGATCGGGTGTACGACCTCAGCAAGCCGGGCTATGGCACGATGAGTCGGGTTCGGTGCATCTCGCCGCGTGCGCGGGTCTTCCGGCCTGGCACCTGGGTCACCGTGGGCTTCTACGATCGCCAGCGCTCGCGGCCCTACATCAAGGGGCAAGCGGGGCACCAGGCCCCTGGTAGCTTCGCGGCCCTACACTGTAACCCGCGCGTGGACGAAGCGCAAACAGGAGCACAGCCCGCGGCCGGGCGTCGGGCAGGGTTCGCCCTTGACCCCGAGTGGAAGTCAGACCCGATCGGAGACGCCTCCAGCGAGTATCCCGTCAGCCTCGTTTCGGGCTACATCGACGGGCGACCGGTGGCCTGGGTGGGTTGCGCCTGGGGGGCGGGCGGAGGGGCCTTTACCCACGGCCACACCAAGCGGATCTCGTGCATCGAGCTAAAGACCGGTCTCACCGTCTGGCAGACCGACGTGGTGGGCTTTGCAGCCGACCTGAGCAACTTCTGCGCGGTGCGTCTGAACCGGTATCGGCAGGAGCTCGTGGTGGTCAGTCAGTTCGGAACGGGCGTGGGACCGGTAACCCTGCAGATTGTTGAGGCGGCGACGGGTAAGGTGACAGCTCTGAGCCAACCCATCGAGCGGGACATCTCGAGCTTCCAAGCCTTCACGTTGCTTGGGCCCGACCACCTGGTCGGATGGGTGCCCACCGCGACCGGTTCTAACCTCGAGCGGTGCAAGCGGTTGCGGGTCTATGCCCGCAGCAAGGAGGCCTACTCGCCAGCCTACGATCTGGTGCTGCCTACCACGAGCACGAGCGCGCCGACCGCTCTGCCCGGCGGCGGTCTGGCTGGCTACTACTGGCCCGAGGCTGACCAGGCCGTGCTGGTGGTGTTCGACCGGATCTGGTCACCCCTGCCCATCGCGCGCTCGCTGATCGTCGCCTTCCGGGCGACGACCGGCCAGATCGAATGGACCTGGGACCCCTACGTCCAACTCGGCCAGGACCCGACGCGCTATCGCATCGACCTGCAGGCGCAGCGGGACCCCGACGGCAGCCTCTATGTCTTTGCCGACTCGCGTCGAATCGGCTCGTCCGAGCGCAGGACCTATCTCGCCAAGGTGTCCCGTTATGGCGAGACGGTCTGGACTACCTATACCGACGCATCGGGCACTTCCGGGGTCCAGCTCTCGCCGCACGGAGCCGGAACCGGAATCTGGGGCCCCTGGCTCCTCTGCAGCCTGGTCTACAACTCGGGCATTCCGATCGACCAGCGACCGGCCCTGGTCAATCGGAGCTCAGGCGCCATGATTGAGGGGCCTGCGGACTGGCAGCTCTACACGATCGAGGCCAGCTGGGCCGAGGATTGGGCCTACTGCTACTTTGACCACCCCACCCCGAGCACCATCCGCTACCACCTGGTCGACCAGCAGCTCTCGAGCTTGGCCTCGGTGACCGAGGCCCTGGGGCTCGGACGGCACCAGCGCAGCACGCCGTCCGCCGGCCCGGTCAACCTCTTCGGCGGGTGGATCTACGGGGTGAACTGGGACACATCGGTCAGCCGTTGGAGACTGAGGAGGTGGGGTAGTGCCACCGTGTGAGGAGTCTCACCCACATCCGTTCCATCCCGACCCCGGCCAGCAATTTTACCTGAGTCGACTGGGCAGCAACACTCAAGTCTCGCCGATCCGGTTCGAGCTCGAGCACGAAGGCCAGCTCTGGCCGTCCGAGCTCTCGGCCGGGCGCCGCTGGATGCTGCCGGATGCCTCTGGCACTTTGGCTCTGCGAGGCGAGTCCGGCACAAGTTGGACCGCCGTAAACGATTCCGGTAGCACCATCCAGGCCGGTCAGCCGGTGCGGCTTCACTCCGACGGGACCCTGCGGCTCGCTCAAGCGGATTCCCTGGACCACGCAGCGTTGGGGATCGTTGTCGCCCAGGTGGCGCAGGGTGCCAGTATGCAGGTAATGCGGGTCGGGCCCCTCGAGCTCCCCGACTGGACGGCTGTCGTTGGCGCCTCGAACCTCGTGCCAAACACCCGGTATGCCCTGGTCCAATCTGTAGCGGGCAAGCTGGCCACCACCTGGCCAGGCGGGAGCGGTGACGTGCAGCAGTTCTGCGGGCAGGCAGTGTCGACCACGGTGCTGCTGGTCGATGTAGCCGAGCCCATTCAAATGTAGGGAGGCTCCCATGCCGAATCAGAAGACCTTCTACCGTAACGGTGGACACTGGGTGCCGCACGACGGCTCCAATACCCTCGATCCGGCCACGTTAGGATCTGGCGTGGACGCTGCCAAGATCGCTGATGGCAGCGTATCCAACGCCGAGTTCCAGTATCTGGACGGCGTCACGAGCTCAATTCAGGCGCAGCTCAACGCCCTGGCGACTGGCGCCGGCCGCGTCGTGGTCGAGCTCACGAACCAGAGCGGGGCGACGATCGAGCCCGGAAGTCCTGTCTACGTGGACAGCAACGGGGACATCGCACCATCGCGCGCAAACAGCACCACCACCGCGAGCTGTTTTGGTGTGGCAGGCGAGTCTATTGCCGACACGGCCGCCGGCGATGTTGTCACCGAGGGACCGGTGACGCTCACCACCGGCCAGTGGGACGCACGCACAGGTGGCAGCGGGGGGCTGACCCCCGGAGCGGACTACTGGGTGAGCTCAGCTGCCGCAGGCGCTCTCGTCACGACCCCCCCCACCACCAGCGGGCAACAGCAGACCTACGTCGGGCAAGCGCTGAGCACCACCGTGCTCTATGTGCGGCCTGAGCCCTGGGTGGGAATGTAGTTGCCGACCCTGATTCCACATAAGCGCTCTGCTGCAGGAAACTGGGAGCCGTGGGGGGCCGGGGATCGTCTCGGCGTGGGTCACGGCGGCACGGGTCTGACCACGGTCGGAGCCGATACCATGCTCTACGCCAGCGGCCTGGATACCCTGGCCACGACTCCTCTGACCGCCGCCGGCCGGGCTCTGCTCGATGACGCGGACCCGGCCGCTCAGCGCGCGACGTTGGGACTCGGGTCCATGGCGCTGCAGGCCGAGAGTGCCTACGCCCTATTGGGGGGTCGGGCCGGAAATCAGTTGCTGATAGGGGGAATAGCTGCGTCCGAAGAGTTGCAGTTGCAGAGCACGACCCACCCCACTCGAGGAGTGGTCAGGATCAATGACAACATCAGGTTCTCTTCGACCAGTGCCAACCCCGGGACGTCTATCCGGTACATCGGGGCCAACGGTGCGGGCACGGACTTCGACTTCAACGTCCCTACTGCGGGCGGGTATACATTCAGGATAGTAGGCGGAGCCTACATGCGACTGTCGTCCTCCGGGCTCAAGGTCTCGAATGCCCCGATGACGGGCAACGCCGTCCGCGCCCTGGAGGTCCTGGCAACGGGCAATCAGGTGCGCATCAGCTACGACTCTAACAATTATATGGAGATGTCGGTTGCATCAACAGGCGTTTGCACCTTTTCCTCCTCGATTCCAGCCGGGACTACAAATGCTTTTCATTTCAACAAATACACCTATGTCGGCTTTACCTCGTCTGTCAACGGACAACGAGGCTTCAATCAATATCTAGCCGCATCGGGTACTGCCCAATCAGCCATCGGCATTGGCGGGACGGCCCAAAGCACGGCTGCCGGTGCCACGGGCAATTATATGACCGGGGGCTTATTCTTGGCCCAAAATGTCCACGCCACAGGGACCGTCAATGAATTGGTGGGACTGAAGGGGCAGTGGCTATCGTCCACGGACGGCAACAGCGGAACGGGGACTTGCATCGAGGCGTCAGCGCCTAGTTGGAGTGGCACGGCTCCTTGTGGACCGACCACGAATTACGGGATCCGCGTAGAGAACCAGGGCAATTCCAGAGGCACGAACAGTTATGGACTCTATCTTGAGGCCCAAGCTGGCTCTAGCGCGGTGAACGAGGCCATCAAAACCAACGGTGGACGCGTTTATTTCCTGGCGTCAGCAACCGACACTGAAATCCTGCGCGTCGAGTCGATCGCCACCAACAGTGACCCCAATCTCTACGTGCGGCAGTATCGTGGCACCACCACCGACGCCACGGTCACCACGCTCGCTACGATCGCGTTGAGTGCGAGCCGTACCTATCATGTCGAAGCCCGGGTTCTGGGCCGACGCACTGGCGGCACGGCAGGCACGGCCGAGGACGCGGCGAGCTACATCCTGCACGGTACCTGGCAGACGGTAGGAGGCGTGACAACACTGGTCGGCGCCGTAACAGTGGTGCACGTCGGGGAGTCGCAGGCCGGCTGGGACGCCACGCTGGACAGTGACGGCGCCGGGAACATCCGAGTCCGAGTGACCGGTGCCAGCAACAACAATATCACCTGGCACGCAACTGTGTTGCTGCAGGACGTAGGGAGCTGACAGATGGCACTGACACAAGCGCAACGAGAACTCCTCGACCGGGCCAGCAAGCACCTGGCCAACCAGGTCCTCCGGCTGGGAGGCGGGTATCTGCTGGCCCGCTGGCAGGAAGCAGGCCTCCGGGAGGCTGACCTGGTTGGCCTTCTGTCAGCCGTAGGGCTCGACCAGAAGGGGGATGCCCTGAGCGAGCTCCGCCAGGTGCGCAAGCGCGCGACTGACGCGGGTGTGACCGACCAGGAATGGGCTGCTGTGCAGCCTGAGGAGGTGAGATGAGTACTGTTACCAGTGGCCATGACAGACGACGCAATCAAAGCACTCTGCACTGCAGCCGGAGCCGTGCTCGGCGGCCTGGCCAAGACAGCCTTCGACTACCTGAAGTTCAGTGCCGGCGGCCAGCACCGGCTCCGCGTGTCCGAGGCGCAGTTCCTGCGGAGCCAGCTGCTCGAGCTGCAAGCAGAGGTGCGCCAACTGCGCCAGGAGGTGCTAGAGGCGCGCAACGAGCTGGCGGTGGCAAAGAGCCAATTAGCTGTCGCCCTGAACGACCTCGACCACCTGCGACGCGAGAACGACCGTCTGCGAGAGAGGGGCCCTGGAAACGGGGCCCCTCTCGCTTGAAGGGGAGGGATTTGTGCCACCGACCAAACCCCCGATCATCACGCGTGAACAATGGGGAGCCAGGCAGATCCAGGTCACCCTCTACCCTGCCCGCACCCTGGCCGAGCTGGCCAGCCACTACGACGCGATCACCCTGCACCATGACGATGGCCAAGTCTCCTCCGGGATGACCCAGGCACAGGGCGAGCAGCGCATGCGCGCCATGCAAATCGGCCACCTGGCCCAGGGATGGGCCGACCTGGGATATCACTACGTGATCGACCCGGCCGGCCGCACCTACGCGGGCCGCACTTTGTGGGGCCCCGGTGCCCACGTCGCCGGCACGAACCGAGGGAACCTGGGGATCTGCTTGATGGGCCGGCTCCACGTGCACCCGCCGACCAAGCAACAGGTGGAAACGGCCGTGGCCCTCTGCGCCTGGTTCTGCCACTCCCTGACCATCAGCCCGGACCAGATCCGGGGTCACTGCGACTACTTGCCTACGATCTGCCCGGGCCAGTTGCACGGCCAGCTGCCCGTACTGCGTGCTCGAGTACGCAAGCTGCTCAAGTGAAAGGAGACCCCATGCGCAAACTCTCTCTGTTCCTGGTGCTACTGAGCCTTGGCCTGGTAGCCTGCGACCAGCCGAAGGTGGCCGGTCAGGTCACCGTGACCATCTCCAACCAAACCCCCGATCTCGTGCCACCTGCCGTGTTCGAGGCCGGGCTGGCCCTGATCTCCCAGCAACTCTCCGAGCAGCTCGGAGACGTAGAAGTGATCCTTGTGCCCGCCCCCCAGGGCCGCGGCGAGAGCCCGGCCCAGATCACGCTGGCCCGCCCTGGCACCGCGAGCTCCGACTTCCTGTGCGTGCCCGTCCGACCCGGTGAGAACTGGCAGCGTGAGCTTCGGGAGCAGGTGCTTCGGTTTCTTCTGCGCTGAACCCCGAGCCGAACCCTTTCGCCCCCCGGTTCTGCCGGGGGGCTTTTCGCATTTGGTGGTGTCGCTGGACTACTTCTTCCTGGCTCTCTTTGTCTTCCTTGGGGCGAATTCGATGAACCGATCAAGCCGCTAGGCGGAGAGTAAGGATGTCCGTATACGAGAAAGTCGAAGCACTCCGACCAACGGTCGTAAATAACGCGAGACCCCACGCGTAGAGTCAGAAGCCAGCTTGAAAAAGACTGGCTTCTTTCTTTTCGCCTCCGGCATGTTGCGGAGGAAAGCCACAATGAGCAAGGGAGACCGATCTCGAATTTCGCGCGAACTGCGACCACAGGGACTGCATGTATCCCTCTCCTCGTGCCTGGCATCAGGAGAGGTACGGGTGGCCACTTCCCAATTGGCCTCCCGAGCGATGAAGATACGGGCCGCCTGAGGAAGCCGCCCGCCGCGCATTGAGGGATACTCAGCGCTGGCCGAGAATTCATGAAGCGATGACGCTGATCGAACGCCCAGATACAAGCGAGCGCTTCCTGGCCTGGACCGACTGGGAAGGCTATCTCCACGCGTTGGAGGCCTTCAAGCACCAGAGGATCAAGATCACCTACGACCGCGGGAGGCTCGAACTCTTGACCCCGTCCTTTCTTCACGAGGGAATCAAGACCTATCTTCGACAGCTCGTGGAGGCTGCTTGCTTCGAGATGGAGGTCGACTACCGGCCCGGCGGCTCCACCACTTTTCGGCACCGCTTGGCCGAGCGCGGCCTGGAGCCAGACGAGTGCTATTTCTTCAGTCAGTTCCCGGAGCCGGAGACTTACGACCCGGAGGTCGGTCCCTGGCCCGACCTGGCGCTCGAGATCGAGGTGACTCGAAGTGCCCTGGACCGAATGGCCATCTATCGGGACCTCTCCGTGCGCGAGGTCTGGCGCTACTCGGCTCGGCACGAGATCTTCATCGAGCGCCTCGGGCCGGACGGCTATTCCGTGTCCGAGACAAGCACCGTCCTTCCAGGACTGAAGGTATACGAGCTCCCGCGCTTTGTGCAGCTCGGATTTCAGGACGGGCCCCGGGCGATGTTGAAGTCCTTCAAAGCCTGGCTGGCCCTCTAAGTTTCCACCCGAAGTCGAGCGCACGGAAAGACTCAAATCCGCGCACTCCGACCAACTGTCGTTAAATCGAGACCACGCGCGTAGAAGAGAGCCAGCTTCGCAAGCTGGCTTCTTTCTGTGGGCCCGTTTGCGGCGTGCAGACACTGATTGTCCGACGGCTTCTCTGATCTGCCTTCGAGCTGACTTCTTCTTTTCCGGAGCAAGCCGGTCTTGTGGAAGGGACCAGTGCGGAAAACTGCATTCCAGCGCGCTGTAATGTGCGCACCAAAGGCACTGCACATTAACCCTGGGGTGACTGCAGGCGTTGCTCCAGCTCTTTCAGCCGTGCCGTGGCCCTCGTATGCTTGAGCCATAACGAAAATAAGAGCGCGGGGAGCGCCAAAAGACCCAATCTTACCCAGATCACCATCTGCCTCGGGTGGAACCCGCGTGCAATATTGATCGTGTCTTTGCGGTCGATGCGGTTTCCCGGAACAACATCATTCCGCCCATCTTGTTACACCTTGCCCTGCGCCAATCCCCACAGGAAGTCCTCAAAGGACTTGCTATACACGTCCGTCTCGCCCTGCTCGTCGGTCAGCAAGAGCCATGGTCGGCCCTTCGCCCCACCGGGGCAGGATCACTCTTGCGGCGCGAGCGACATGATGAAGTTCGTGAAGCTCTCCGCGACTCGTTAGAAATGCTCGTACCCTTTCGGCTTGGGCGGAAGCTTGTTGACAACCACGCGGTGGTGCGGGACGATCTTCGAGGAACTCCCTATCGCCAGGGATCACCCTGCGCCGGTGAAGCGCCAGACCGCTACGGAAGTCCCAGTTGGACGCCCACTTCCTGGTTCAGAGGGGTCATCACGTCCGGACGGCCGTCGCGGTTGAAGTCGGCGACCGTAACCGAGTTCGCGGGCTGTCCGTACGCCCGGAGCTGTAGGCCGGCCAGCGGATCGAGGGAGATCGCCAGCGAGCTGGCCGAGAGGACCAGGTCGTCTCGGCCGTCTCGATTCATGTCCGCGACGGCAGGGTTCATAGTCGGGACAACAGGGATCGAGCGCACCAGAGGCGTCCCGAACGACCCGTCACCGGCATTGGGAAAGAGCGAGATCAGGGGGCTAGGTGGCGCTGACGGGCTCGAAGCGTTCTGGCTGGCCACCACGAGATCCAGGCCATTCTGCCCATCGAAATTCCCCAGCGCGATCCCTATCGGATCCTGGGAGCTCGACAGCGGGTAGACGACGGGCGGCTCCGGGGTGCTGCTCGTCGGGGAATAAACGCTGAGGATATACTGCTGGTCGGGTCCGATGCCTTTAACGGCGAGCGCGCCCACGATGAGCTCGTCTCCCGGCGCGCCGTCCAGGTTCCCCGCGGTCATGCTGAGCCCAACGACGGGTTCGGTGTAGTCGGGTGGCAGAGGCGGCTGAGGCAGGTTCACGGGAGGCCCGAAAGCTCCGTCCCCCAGATTGAAGAAAACCTGGGTCGTATCTTCCAACAGGACGGCGATGTCCGGGCCGTTCCGGCCATCGAAGTCACCGGTCACGATCTTGTTCGGTGGCGTCGTCGGCAGCAGCGAGGGAGGGCCCAGCGTACCGTTCCCCAGATTCGGAAAAACCTGGACGCCTTTCGTGGTCCCGACCGCGACGTCCGCCCCGCGGGTATCATCCAGGTCGGCGAGCGCGACGGCCATTTGCGCTGTGGCGTCCAGCTTGTAGGTGGTCGAGGTGAGTCGGCCCGTCCCGTCGTTCAGCAGCACCGCGAGCTGAGAGGAGGGGAAGAAGCCCGTCACCACGGCGTCCGGCCCGTTGGCGCCGTCGAGGTCGTCGGAGGCGACCACGCCCGAGGATATCGGAAATCCGACCGGGGCCGTCGCGAAGGGATAAAATGTTCCGTTCCCCTGATTGAGAAGAACCGCCGCCCCGGTTTGCCCCACTGCCGCGTCCAGCCCATCGCGCCCGTCGAAGTCCGCCAGCGCGACCGCGTTGGTGGCCACCCCGGTGGCGTAAAAGACCGGGGGCGCCCAGGCACCGCCTCCCAGATTGAGAGCGACGGAGGCCGTAACCAGGCCCGAGGAGGGGTCGCCGCTGTTCGCGGCCATGAGATCGAGCCCGTTCTTGCCGTCCAGATCTCCCACGGCCAGGCCCGTAGGAGATGGGCCGATGGGCACGTCCACGCGAGTATAGCTGAGGTTGCCCTGGGCGAGCAGGACGGTCACCACCGAGGCATGGTTGCAGCTGACCCCCAGGTCGTTTCCGTTCTTGCCGTCCACGTCTGCCACGACGACCTGCTGCGTCCCCCCCGCGGTCGCGACAGTCACGCTGCTGGAGGGTGTGAACACGCCTCCGCCCTGGTTTGGCAGGATGATCACGGCGCCCGAGCTGCTGAGGACCAGGTCGGGACCGTTCACGCCGTCGAGCTCGCCGGCAGCCACAAAGATCCCGGAGAAAGAAACCGGGACAGGAACAGGAGCGGAAAACGTGCCGTCCCCCTGGTTGAGCAAGAGACTGAGATTGCCGTCGAAATTGACCGCGAGGTCGGGGCCGTTCTGACCGTCAAAGTCCGCTGTGGCCATAAAAGCCTGCTGGGAGCTTCCTGAAAACGGCAATCGGACCATGGGCGCGAATTTTCCGCCTCCCTGCTCGAAGAAGAGGCCCACACTCTTGTCCGTTGTGTTGATTACCGCCACGTCCAGCCCGTTCTGTCCGTCGAAATCGGCCAGAACGACGGTCTGAACGTAGGTGCCACCAACGTTCGGTGCCATGAGAACGAGGGGCTCGTCAAACGTTCCATCGCCCCGGTTGAAGCAGACATCGACCTCCGGGGAGATGGCGCAGCCGAGCACGAGATCGGGGCCGTTCTTTCCGTCCAGGTCGCCCGTGGCGAGGTTGCCTGTAATAATCGGTAAGGAGCCGTAGTTGCGATTCCCCTGCACGAACCCGGAGCTGCCCTGGACCGTCAGAGTCGTGCCCGCCGCGCGGCCCTGGTAGGAGGCCTGGATGGAGGTGGTGCCGGAAATCTGGCCGGTGGCCGTCCCGTCTGCATCGATCGTGGCGACCGCGGGGTTGGAGGAGCTCCAGGCCACCTGTCCCGTGAGATCGGCCGTGGTGCCGTCGGAGTAAGTGGCGGTGGCGGTGAAGGCCTGCGAGCTCTGCCCGCTCTTCAGAGTCGGGTCCGTCGGGCTGACCGCGAGCGAGGTGAGCGTGGCCGCGGTTACGCGGATCTGGGCCTGGCTCTTGACCCCATGAAAGGTGGCAGTCACGACGGCCGTTCCCGGCGCGATGGCCGTGACGCGGCCGACCCTGTCGACGGTGGCCACCGCAGGAGCGCTGGACGTCCAGGTCGCCTGCGGCGCGACGTCATACACCGTTCCGCCCGCAAAGCTGGACTCCGCGCGCAGGGGGTGGGCGAATCCCGCCGTCAGGACGACGTTCTGCGGCTTGACCGTGAAGACATTGAGGTCGCTCACGTCGGTAAACGCGGGGCTTTCGAGCACGACCGTGGCGCCCGGCGAAAGATCGAGCGAGGCAGTAAAGACCCCGACCAGCTGGCCGTTTTGCAGATACGAGACATGCAGCAGAGTCGTCGTGATCGGCAGCTCGAGCCGGATCTCCGGCGCCCTGGCTCGGGAGTCGGGCCCGTAGACCACGCGCCCGGCGCTGTCTCGGCCCCAAAACTCCAGGTCCGTGATGCTGCTGGGAAGACCGCGCAGGACGGCCTGGCGGAGGATGACCGTGGCGGTGGTGCCCGTGATCGGGGCCAGGGGAGCGACATTGTCGCCGGCCGCCGGTCCGGGGTCGCTGGTCGGGCCTCCACAACCCGAAAGCCAGCTTGCCAGAAGCACGAGCCAGAAGAACCTTCTCATAGCAGCCGAAATTTTTCACCGGCCGGGGACTTCCCTGCCCTGAGGCTTCGTCTTCCCCGAGGCGCCTCGCGCATTCGGGCAAAGGAGGAGTGCAGACTCGATCCCCGTGTAACCCTTTGGAGGCATGAAGCATCCAAAGCCGGTCTACCAATCGAGAGGAAGCTGGCTCGTTTCGTCCCAGTGCTCGGGGATCTGAGAGCACTCTTCGGGAGGGTGACCGTGATGGTCGATGTCGGGCTCGAGAGGCTCGGGCGGCCTGGGAGGCGGCCTCGGCGGGTAACCGAAGCGGCCCAGGGCTTTCAGGGCCTCACGAGCTCGAGCCGCTCGAGCACCGCCCGGCTTCTGCTCATCTGCCTGCCAACGGATTGAGCATCGCTCCAAGGTTACGACAAGCGCCTGAAACTTTTCGGACACAAGTTGTTTACGCTCTGTTTACAAATCCGGCCGGAAAGTAGTCGACTCTGCCTCCAAGCCGAGGAGCACCCCAAAGCCCTCGACCCCCAAAGCGCCCGCCCCCGCGGGGTCTCTTGCAGGATTTCTTTGGCAATGTAGAAACTTACCTACATGAAGGCAAGATTGATCAGCAGCCGCGAATTCAACCAGAACACAAGCGGGGCTAAGAAGGCGGCCAACGAGGGCCCGGTATTCATTACCGATCGGGGGAAGCCGGCCCACGTTCTCTTGACCTACTCGGATTATCTTGAACTGGCTCGAGGCAAGCAGAGCATCAAAGAGCTCATGGCCTCGGATGACACTCTTGATCTCGAGTTTCCGCGAATCGACGAAGTTCCTCGCCCCGCCAACCTGACCTGATGTATTTGCTGGACACGAATGTCGTCTCCGAGATGCGCAAGATCCGCTCGGGTCGTGCGCACCCGCGGGTAGCCGCCTGGGTCGAGACCGTTATCTTGTCGGAACTCTACCTCTCGGTGGTCACGCTGATGGAGTTGGAGATCGGAGTCTTGCAGGTCGAGCGCCGCGACCAGGTTCAGGGAGCCCTTCTTCGAAAGTGGCTCGAACAAGTCACGGCGGTCTATGCGGGAAGAGTTCTTGCCATCGATGCCACCATCGCCAGTCGAAGCGCCAGACTCCAGGTTCCCGATCCCAGGCCGTTCCATGACAGTCTCATCGGCGCCACGGCCCTTACCCATGGAATGCTCGTGGCGACCCGGAACGTGACCGATTTCGAGCCGCTGGGCGTGGGGCTGATCAACCCGTGGGCATTTTAGGTCCACTCCGGTTCCACCGGAAGTCCAGCGCACGGAAAGACTCAAATCCGCGCACTCCGACCAGACGACGTAAATAGCCGCGATACCCCACGCGCAGGATGGGAGCCAGCCTGGAACCAGGCTGGCTTCCTCTGTTCTTGTGTCCCGGGAACTGCGCGGGCCGAGAATTCGCAGTCAACGCGAGGCCATCGTGGAAATCCGCTTCACCGGGTCCGTCGTCCGGTGCGCTCGCTTGCTCTATCGTTCAAACGGCTCGCTGGCTGACTCCGCGATGTCATGTTAGCGTCAGCTTCACTGCTGCAACAACCTGAAGATCCAACCGGCCTTGTCGTGGTGACAGGTATAGGGATAGCTGATCGTCGGATCGACGTGGAAGAATCCATCCTTGACGCGACCCATGATGTACTGGTTCCCTACTTTCGGTTGCTCCCCGTCCCAGAAGGCCTCCAGGGTCCGACCCGTCTTCAGGTTTCCTCGATGCACGTTCTGGATCTGCATCTGGTAAGTACTGGGGCCGTCGCCGGAAATCGTCCTCTTGGTAACGTAAACGTCTATCACGTCGTCCTGGCAGCCTCGGATAATGGCCTCGTCTCCATCGCCTTCCGAGGTTGGAGAGCTTGGGGGGGCCGCGTTGACGAGCTCGACTCTGAAGGCCGGGCTGACGTGCATCTCTTCACCGCGGAGAGTTACCAGCACGCTCCCGGAAAAGACCCGAACCACCTGGCCGATATACCGCTGGGGGTTGGCGACGACCTCAGCCATCTCGGGGTTATTCCGGACGTAGTAGTTGATCGTTTCCCCGAAGACCCGACCGTACAGCCGCGCGGCCTGGGAGTCAAAGGGCAGAGGATCCCACATGCTTGCGGCCCATTGCAGCCTATCCTGACGTCGTGCCCTCTCCTGCTCGTCGCCCGTGGCGTGAGGTCCGGCGGCCAACTCGGCCAGAGTGATAGCAGAGATGGCGGACTCGTCGGGGAGCAGGGCCGGATCCACCAGGTCATGGTCGACCACGACCGAAGTGTCCAGCAAGCCCATTGTCGCTTCAGGCATCGATGGATTGGTCCACCACCGCATCCAGATCGGAGCGCAACTGAGCGGCGTCGATCCGCGGAGCCCGGCGAGCGGCATCAGCAATGGCCGCCCTGGGCACGAACCTGCGCCCCGGAACAGGCCTGAGTTCAGCGACGGGCATCCAACATAGGAGGAAACACGCATGAAATGGGACCCGGCATTCAAGCCGACAAAATCCCGTTGCGGGTGATGATCATCGTCTGCCCTGCCTGAACCTCACGGAGCACGGCGCCGGAGTTGTTGCGTAACTCCCGTTGGGTAATGGTCTTGTTCATGCATCCCGAGTGTAGCATACGTTACGTAGCACTTCGTAGCAAAGGCGGTGTTGGGATGGAACTCATCATTCTGGCCAGGTTCCCGCGGGCGTCTACGTGTTTGGTGCCGCAGTCCAGGTCTTCACGCATCGCTGTGAAGAGGACGAAGGTAAACGCGAAACTCCCGGGGAACTGGCCCGAATGAAGCGCGCATTGACAATCTGGCTACTCCTGGTAGGGGTAGCTCTGGCCCAGTCCTGGTCCACCCTCAAGGCAGAGGGCTTCCAGATCGAGTTTCCTTCCGAGCCGAAGAAAATCGAGGCGGCTGCCTGGGAGGTGGACCACGGGCAGAACTCCTACCGCATGAGCGTGGACGCCTGCGAGGGGACGCCGGATGAGGTGTTTGCCTCGGCCAGGGACGAGTTCTCCAAATCGTTCACCTTTGTGAGCGAGAAGGCTCTAACCGTGGACGGCCACCCGGCAAAGCAACTCAAGTTCACGCTGCAGGGCACCGCCATCGAATGCCTCATGGTCGTGAAGGGAAATAAGCTGTACATGCTGATGATGATCGTGGCCGGGTCGGCTGACGAGGCCAAGAAGGTCATGTCCAGCCTGCACGTGAGCTAACCCTAACCTCAGCGCTTACGTTTGCGTAACTCCAGGAAGGCCGACAGTTGCGCCTCCTGCTCCGGGGTGGGCTGGAAGTCGATCTGGCCGCTCAGCCCGCCCGAGCCCTGGTGCAGCCACTGCACCGTGCCTACCAGCTGAAGCACGGTATCGGCCCGCAGCAAGAACTTCATCGTGACGGCCTCGCCCACCTCGAAGGGGGTTCGTCCCCGGAACAAAAGTCCGCGCAGGCCCACCTCCTGAGTGAAGATCTTGACTTCACCGGTGCGCACGACCTCGATCTGCAACACCCGGTCGAGCCATACCATGCTTTCCTGCGGGGGCGAGGCGGCAGGCTCGGGCGCCTTTCGGCTCAGGGCCCCCAGCCCGAACCAGGTTAACGCCTTACGGGCTAATGTCATCTTGTTTCCAACTCCTCCAGTCTGTAATCTCAGACTACAAGAACAGAACGCCAGTTCCACACAGGGAAATCCCTCCCCGGCGGGTAGGGGAAACCCTACCTCAACCCGGCGAATCCGGCTGCCATGGACTTCAGGGAGTTACGTGAGGACTGGTTCCCCGAGGAGGTGCGGGCGGCGGCGATGCGCAGTCCGGTGGCCGTTGGCCAGCGCATGACCTGGGACGAGTATTCCGGGCCGTCCTGCCTGACGGTCTATTTCGACCGCCAGGGCAGGCTGCTGGAGGCAATCCTCTCCAGGCAAGGTGTTTCACGCTGAGGACTTTCAGGACCGACCGTTCGAGCGGCGTGGCCAGGCCAGACTCTATCCAGTTTAGAACCTGGCCGGCAGGCTGGATCGGCCAGATCTACGCCGAGGCCGGCTGGCCCCGCTGAGACGGGTCAGGCCAGGCCTTCCTCGAGCAGGTCACACAAAGTGGCTGTGATCGGCTGCTCGGTGCGATCCTCGTACCAACTGAACGCGGGGGACGGGTTGACCTCGAAGCAGCAGTACTCGCCCTGCGGGGTGCGCCGCAGGTCGACGCCGGCCAGCACCATCCCCAGGCTCCGGGCCACCTGGCGGCAGGCCTCGGCGACGTCGGGGGGCAGGTCGTGGGCCACCACCTCGGCCTTCTTGTCATAGCGATAGTCGCTCTCCTCGGCCTGGATGAGCGAGGCAAAGGTCTGGTCCCCCACCACGTGGACGCGGATGTCGGTCCCCTCCACGCACTGCTGCAGCTGCACCGGGCAGAAACGCAAGCGGTCGAGCCTCACGAGGTCTTCCGGCTTCATGCGCTGGACGATGGAGCGCACGTAGCTGATGGATTTATAGATCACTTCGCCTCCCTGGGCGTGGAAGAACTCCTCGGCGGCGTCCGGCATGGTGGTCACCAGGGTGGCCGGGATCAGAAAGCCGAAAGGCTCCACCAGGGAGATCTGGCAGGGCTTGGAGGCGTTGCTCCCCGAGGCCACGGGTCGATTCACCACCGTGCCGGGCAGGTGGTTGAGGAGAACCGAAAGGGCGGCCAGGCACTCGGCGCCCACGAAGCGGCTCTCCTCGTCGGAGTAGCCCTGATAGGTCTCGAACTCGCTGAAACCGAGCCGCTGGTAGACCGAATGGATCTCCTCCAGCCCCACCGTTCGCCCATCCGAGAGCTTGAAGGCGCCCCCGGACCGATAATCGCCCAGCGAGAACGAGAACGAGACCGTGCCCGGGATGTCGTAGTTGGGCACCATCTCGACGGGTCGATCGCGGCGTTTGAGCTCGGAATAGACCCGGTCCACCATGGGCTCGCGTGGGTCGCCGAGCACGAGGATCATTCTGCCGATGGCCGTCCCTCCTCGAGAAAGATGGAGACCGCCTCGGCCACCTGGGCGTCCTGCAGGGTCTCAAAACCGGGGAAAGTGCGCAGGTCGGTGACCAGCCAGCCACGCTCCTCCTCGCGCAGCACGACTTCGGCCAGATAGAGGCCCAGCTCGTGGCAGGCGGCCATCGAGCGCTGCACCAACTCGACCGGCACGGAGGCATCACGGGGCAGCACCACGGCCGAAGAGCCCACCACCACAGCCACCGTGGGCAGGCCGCGAGGGGATTCCTCGAAGTGGATGGGAGCGCCCTTGACCTCGTGCAGGCGCTCCAGGTCGGCCGCTTCCATGGCGCGGAAGGGCTGCTGGCGCCCTCCTACCGGGCGGTAGATGACCCGCCCCGCCTGCTCATCAAAGAAAGCCCGGGCCGCTTCGGGCTGGCTGGTCACCAGAACCCGCGGGACGGGAAGCCCGCGGGCCTGGAAGTAGGCCAGCACGCTCAGGCGCGAGTTGAGGTGCTCGCGCCAGAGCACGTGATTGGCCACCAGACAGCGCCGGCTCAGGCGGTGAAAGAGCGCGATCAGGGTGGCCCAGCTCTCGACCTGGAGGTACTCACGGTCCTCGGGCGAGAGAGTCTCGCCCTGCTCGGGAGCGATGTAGTAACCGTCCAGACAGACGCTGACCAGGTCGTCCAGGGCGACCGGCTCCTCCTCGGGGATGATGAACAGGCCATCCTCAAAGCCCGGGCCGAGCTCGAGGTAGAACTCGAGACCACTGGGAAAGGTCTCCAGCGGCAAGAAGACAACCCGTCGCCGGTCACGCCCCTTGAGGTGATTGTAGAGGGGGCCCAGAGACGGGTGGCTGGCGGAGCCAAAAAAGAGGATCGTGGGCGTGCTCAAGGAGAGCCCGTTTCACCGTGCGCTCTACCTCGCCCTGCGGGTCACGGCTTGAAGAAGAAGCGGTCGGACGGAACCGAGGAAACCCCGGTCGGAGAGCCCAGCGGGAGGATCTCCAGATCTTTCTCGATGCAGCGCTTCTCACCGAACTTCTCGTCCTGCTTCTCAGCCCGGAGCTTCTCGACCGGAACCTTGTCGCCCAGCTTCTCGTCGTGGCCCTTCTCGACGGACATCTTCTCGACGGGGCCCTTCTCGGCGCCCTGCTTTTCGATGGGACCCTTCTCGATGGACAGCTTCTCGAACTGGCCCTTCTCGTTGGGGTTCTTCTCAGCCGGGCCCTTCTCGATGCAGCCCTTCTCATCCGGACCCTTCTCGATGGACAGCTTCTCGAACTGGCCCTTCTCGTTAGGGTTCTTCTCGGCCGGGCCCTTCTCGATGGACTGCTTCTCGACCGGCAGCTTGTCGCCCAGCTTCTCCTCATGGCGCTTCTCGAAGCAACCCTTCTCAGCCGGGTCCTTCTCCAGGCGTCCCTTCTCGTCGGGACCCTTGTCGCCCAACTTCTCTACATCGCGCTTCTCGTGCAGGTGCTTCTCGTCACGGCACTTGTCGCCCAGCTTCTCGGGCTGATGCTTCTCGTGGTGGAGCTTCTCGTCGCGCTGCTTGTCGCCCAGCTTCTCCAGCGAGTCCTTCTCGCGGCCCTTCTCGACGCGCTCTTTCTCGAACGAGCCCTTCTCCTGACGCTTCTCGGCATGGTCCTTCTCGCAGAAGAGCTTCTCGGTCCCCTTCTCCTGGCACAGCTTCTCCAGTCGCTTGGCCACCTCGTCCGGCTTGTCGAAGCCGGGCTCTGCAGCGGGAAGCGGCCCCGAGAGCGTCCCCGGCTCGGACTTGCGGATGACGTCGCCCACCGGGCGGTTGGGGCGGAACTCGGAGTTGATAAAGAGGTCGGACATTGGTGGGAGCCCTCCTGCGCTGTTCGTTGAGTGCAATTTCCCACCGACCTCACCGCCGACTAGAGAAGAAAGTTACAGGGATGCTAGCGTTTCATTGACGACATGTAAATTCTACTTTTGTTGCCTATTTATGTTGAGTTGTTACCGTTCTGTAATCGACAGTTTCTAGTGTCTGCTTTCCATGGGCTTTGAGGCTCCTTTCAGCGGGCCACGCTATGAATGGTAGCAGTGGAAGTCCGATCCTCGCTCCTGAACCGAACCCTCCGTGGCGGCCTGCGGCCCGACCTGGCCAGCCGGCCCCTGCCATCCGAACCCCACGAGCGCGCCTACGTCGAGCGCCTCCAGGAGCCATTGCGGCAAGGCGCCTTCGTGGACAGCTGGAATGTGGGGCTCAGCACCGGCGAGATGAGCGCCCTCTCGGCTCCCTGGCTGGCGGCCACGGTCACGTCCGTGGCGGCCCTGGGGCTGACGTCGATGGCGACGATACCCTGGCTGGTGGCCCAGACCAACCTGGGAGCACTGCAGGGTTTTGGAATCCTCATGGGAGGGATCGCGGTCGGCTCGGCTGTAGGCGCGGTTGCAGGAGCGGGAGCCTACGCCGTTACAGCCTGCCTGACCCACTCCATCCTGCGGCACCGGCGCGAGCAAGCTGTCGAGAAGACACTGCATTCCCCCCTGCCGGAGCCGAAGCAGCGAGCGGAAGCCCTTCGCCAGGCACTGGACAATCCGGGCAGCCTGGCTGGAGGCCTGCTGGGGATGGCCCTGGGTCCCTTCACCACCGGTCCATCCGGGAGCGCCTTCGCCCACCAGGACCTGACCAGCGACAAGTGGCACAAGCGTCTGGGTGCGGCCGCCGGTTTCCCGTTCTTGACCACGGTAGGGCTCGGCTTCGGGATGTTCTTCAGCCCTCTCACAGGCTACGCTCTGGGACGGTCGGAGGGAGCGCGTCCCCAGCTTGCCAGCGCCGCCGGCGTGGCGGCCGGAATCGGCCTGGGCGTGAGCGCCACCCTGGCGGCCGGGGGACACCCCGTCCTGGCCGGACTGGCGGGCTGGTTGGGCGGTTGCCTGGGTGGCTCCATCGCATCCGCCGCCTGGTCGCCCCTGGTCGATCCGGACGTGAGCCTGGTGCGCTCCTGGCAGGCCGAACTGGGATCCCCCACGGCAGGCCGCGAGAACCTGGTCCGCCTGGCAGCCGGGGTGGATATGACGGGCGAAGAGCACGCGGGGGCCAACCGCCTGCTCAAGAGCCTGAGCCGCGAGGAGCGCGGGCTCCTGCTCAAGACCGTGGCGGACGATCCGCAGGTAGGAGCGAGCATGCTGGAGTGGGATGGCGCCCACCGCGCCAACCCCGAGCTGGCCCGGTTGGAGTCGTGGCGCAAGGCGCTGGGCAAGACCCGGCTGGAGCTGAGCAGCCCCCACGTCGGCCAGGCTATCCGGGCGCTGTGCCACGTGCCGGAGGCCACCGCGCTGGTGCGCGACCTCAAGGATGAAGATCGAGGACGCCTGCTCGCCCATCTGGCTGGAAGTTGGGTGGACGAAGGCACAGCCCGAGCCCAGATACGAGACATCGCCAGCTCCTGGCTCCTGGGAGCCGGGAAGCTGGTCCTGCAGCAGGGCCCCGCGCGAGCGGTGGCCGAGACCGAGACGCGCGTGACGGTGGGCGGCGTGAGCGTGCGCCGCCGCATGCCCGCTCGCCTTTCGGCTCAAGAAGCCCTCCAGCAGATGGAGAAGGATGCCCCGGTGCACTTCATGCAGGCCGAGACCGGCACCAGGGCCCTGGACCAACTCGCCCCTGAGAACGAAGCCGCGCGGTTGGCCCTGGTAGGGGTGAAGGTGGGCCAGAGCGAGCACTTCAAGGCCAGCCTCTGCAAACTCGCCCTCCAGTCGCTCGAGCGGGGTGAGGAGTCGCCCTACCGGATGGCCCGTCACCTGGCCGAGGACACGAGCTTCTACTACAGCCGCGAGGGGCACGAGGCCCTGTTCGCGATGCTGAGCCTCTTGCAGCAGCAGTCCGGCCCCGAGGGCGCCGAGCTGCTCGACCGCACCCTCGACAAGCTCGATGGCCAGCTGGGCAAGAACGCCGTGGCCGACCAGAAGCTGGTAACGGGTGCCCTGGACAAGCTGGTGGGCCTGACCACCAACCGCGAGGGCCTCACCCGGATGCGATCCAATCTGGTGGAGCCAGAGGGCGCAGTCCTGCAGGAGAGCGGGAACCGCCTGATCGTCGGCGGGGTGGCCGTCAAGATCCGGCGGCCTTCCTGACTGCGGGGAAACCGGGTCGGCATGGGGATGGCCGGCTCTCACGCTGGTGCTGATCGGCGCAGCCCTTTTCGGAGAGCTGGACAGGTGGCCTCCGGAAGCGCGGCCCGGGCTGGCTATGGTCTATCCCCGGTCCGATCGCAACCCTGATGCATTTCTCCAGTATCGAAGACAATTCGCCGTGCGGGTCCTCCCCCGGGCCGAGTCGCTGGCCCTGGCGGTTCGACAACTCGGCACCGAGGTCGAGCAGGGCTCCGTCAACAAGCCTGATTTGATAAAACGAAGCGGAAGGCTCACGGGAGAGCTGAGCGACCTGTACGATACGACGACCAGCTGGAGCGCACCCACGTTGTTCTTTAAGCCAGCCACGCGCCTCGCGGCCAGCACCTCGAGTTTCTTCCGGGCGCTTCAGGCGCTGGAGACCCAACCCCCGGAGTCGTTCCGCACGGAGTGGCATCGAGGCTGAGGGCAACTTCAGTATGCCCGCCGGCACATTCGCATGGATGGAAGTTACGGCGCCTGAGCTCTCCTGGGGAAGCTGGACTCCAACGAGACCTGTCCGACCCGATCGTGAGGCTGAGTTTTCGGGCCGAGCTCCGCGAAGCAGAGCATCCGGTCATCTCCTTGAATCGAACAGATTTCCGCATGAACTCTGAACAAGCGTTCGTACCGATGATTCTCGAAACGAACACATATTCGTCCCCGCGGGGGACAAACAGGTGTTCGCAAGCTATGAGCGACCGGGCCCGCATAGACATTGAACCCGGAGTGGCCGCACGCCATCGACTTTCTGGCCGACCTGGTCCAGGACATTCCCAAAGCGAGACAGCAAACCGTCTCGGTATCACGGCTGGTTCGCCAACGCCATGGGCCATCTCAGTCGCAAAGAGGAGAGCGTGTCGAGAAGGCTCGTCGTGGGCCGGGTGCGCAGCGGGCTGTGCTTCAGGCCGCCCAGAGTCGGCTGGTCTCGAGCTTGTGCTCGTTCACCTTGCTCTCCACTTCTGTCAGCATGTCCTCGGCCTGGTAGACCAGCAGCAGAGCCTCCTGCAAGCGCTCCTCCCGATGGTCGACGAGGTACTCCAGCAGGTGCTCGAGACAGCGGTAGTAGGCGTCCAAAGCTTGGCGGAGCCCCTCCTGGAGCGCATCGGCCCGCAGATGCGCGTGGGTGTCCTCGAGCCAGTCCAGCACCGAGCAGATGGTCTGGCGGAGCGTCTCGGAGTGCCACCGAGCGCGTTTCACGGCCTGGATCAGGCCCAGCGCGATCTCCTTCACGATTGGATCCGGCCCCAGTCGATCGGCCCCAGGTTCCAGCTAAAGGGCGTGTGCCGGTCGCTCCACTCCCAGGTGAGCGTATCACTGGTGCGCGTGTCGGTGCTGCCGTCGCGGTTTACCTCGGTCACCGTGAGCTGGTCGCCGTCATAGCGCATGCGGGTGGGGTTGCCCCACTCCGCGTCGGGGGGATAGTGCGGCGGCCAGGTGCCACCCAGGCCGCTTCCGATCGGTGGCTGGCCGAGCCGGAAGAAGTCGTCGGCGTTGTCCTCGCCCCGCCGGTCCACGCTGACCGTGGAGCCATCCTTCTTCCAGGTCGTCTCGTTGCCCTCGAGGTCGCGCTCGAAGACCTCCACCCCGAGCGGATTCTCCGCATCGTAGATCACGGTGCGCAGGGTGCCGTCCGCCTCGCGTCGTTTGACCACCGTTTTCCCCTCCATGGGAGTCGTCCCCAACAACGTCGTGGGAAACTGCTGCACCGAAATGGTTTCCCCACCAGGCAGCTGGTGAAGACCCTCGCCGTACTCCTCAACCAGCTCCTGGGCCCAGGCGCGGCCGTCCTCGGTCTTCTGGTAGGCGTCGCGGTAGTCGGCCTTGAGCTTCTGGGCCTCGGGGTTGTCGGTCGCGCTCGGCTCGGTGGCGTCCCGTACCGCCTGGTCGTTCAGGACGTCCTGCAGCTCGGGGCTTCGGTCCAGGGGTCCCGTGCGCACCTCTTGCAGCGCTCCCGCGGCTCGCTCTCCCGTCGCGATCTGGCGGAGCGCGCCCGGGTCTTTCGGCGGAGCCTCGGGCGGGCGCTTGTAAGCAGGTGGGGGAGCGAGCTTGACCGAGCTGAGAGCATCCATGCAGGAAACCTCCTTCGGGTGGTGCTCTCAGGTTAGGTCACAGAGCTTTGGAGAAGCTTTGCACGCCCTCGAGCAGGCGTCGTTCGTAGGCTTTGAGGAAGGGATACCAAGATGCCCCGATGATGCGCACAGGGCGGCTGCCCGTGGCGCGAGCGATGCGAGAGCACTTTCCTGGCCGCTCTATCTCGCCCGGTGACGTTCCTGTGTGCGATTGCGACTGACAACCCCTACCGGTCAGTGACAAATGCTACCGTTAAGGCGCCGCGCGTTGAACGCTTCAGGAATTGGCGCGGCGCCGTTCAACAGATTGTCTACACTCCCGCGCGTTCTAATTCTGAACAGGTCAACGCGC
>JAANMU010000284.1_pt1 | contig 64929 bp, 46 predicted proteins | sample 7279701 | NCBI WGS metagenome assembly JAANMU01 (sample SAMN14094539, study PRJNA606508) | bioreactor metagenome | isolation source: A lab-scale SPAN reactor treating ammonium-rich wastewater day 57 | place: Ireland: Galway | collected 2017-03-13 | reverse complement strand
CGATCTGGATCTTCCAGGGGAAGTTCTCAACCAGCCAGGGCCAAAGGTCGCGCAGGGTCAGAAGATCGGCGTTGGCAAGCTGTGCCATGATGCCCTCGACGTAGGATTTAGCGGAAGCTTACCCCCCCCCCCCGTGTCATGCCCTTGTCATGCGAGCGGAAATTTTTGAAAAATATTTCGCGCAAACAGCCGCGCAGTAGCGCCATTGTGACGCGGCGGTGCCATCGGCCAGAGGCCGATGGCACCAGTCGCATTTCAGGCGGCTGTAAAGTCGCTTGAAACGGACGTCCGGCCCAATTGACATTGGCCCGACCGGGTTGAAAAGGCGGCTGGGGGCTGCCTTGGTCCGCTTGCCCGGCGCTCCACATGAGATCCGCTCGGATTGTTCGGATAGGCTCTCAGCGCGTTTCCGTTTCGGCGCGGTATTTCGTCCACCACGCCTTGAGCTTCTTGCGCAGTTCGGCCAGCTCACGGCGGTTGAGGCTGTTGTGCTCGGCCACCGCCTGAGCATAGCCCTCGCCAAACAAAGCGACATTCTCGCCGGACATGGCGCGCAGCCGCAGATAGGCGGCGGCCTTTACGTCCGCCACGTCGGCGCTCCAGAGGCTCATCAGGTAATCGCCGCAGCGCATGCCGTTGTACTTGCGGCCGTCGAGTTCGACCTGCTGCTTCTCCATGTTATCGAGGGCCCGGTAGATGCTCTGGACGGCGCGCTCACGGGCGCGAAAGTTGCTGTCCACCACGTAGTTGAATTGGGTCAGATCTGCAATCCAGATTGAGCTGAACAGCGCGGCTGCCGCTGCGCGCGTGCGCTTATCCTGTTCAAAGACGGCGACCTTGGCCTCGTAAGCCGCCAGCGCGACCGCATATTCCTTCTGGCGCCGTTCGATCTCCTGCGTGCTCTCGCCGGGGCGGGCGGGTGGAGGCGGCACGACCTGCTCGGGGTAGGCTACGTCGCTTCCCAGCATGACCGCTGCGATGCCTCTCAGTCCGGCGTTGAAGCCCGCGGAACCGAAGAAGCGGTCCGCCAGGTTGGCCAGATTGAGCGCCAGTTGCGGGCTCTCCACGATTTCGCCGCCCGTGTTGCGCCGCATGGCGTTGCAGCGCTGGGCGATCTCCTTGGGCGAGGTCAGCATCTCCAGAAGGCGCGTCCGGCGTTTGGCCGTGAGGTACTGATCGCCGCATTGTGCGGCCACCGAAAATGGTGCGTCCAGCAGCGCATCCACGGCGGCGTTTTGCACTTCGCGCGAGTCACTCTCCAGCGCGACCATGGCCGCGATCAGGGCGTTGGGGGCGCGGCTGACGGCCACGGACGCAAGCAAGCTCTCCGATTCACGGACGCCTCGTGCGACAATTTCCCGGCCGAGGGCCTCGCATACCTTGCCGTGGGCGCTTTGAAGTTCCGACATGCCGCGGTCATAAAGCGCCGCATCCCTTGAGAGCAGGGCGTCGGCGATATCGGCTGCGGCTGCTGCCGCCGCGGCATCGCTGGGCTGGCCCCGGGGGTCGGCCTGGCAATGGTATGCCGGCCAGAGCAGTATCAGCAGCGTGATCAGCGCCCTTCCCATGGCAAGGTATTGTGACAGTGCCGAGCGGGATGTGCCAGTATGGTGAACCCTTGTTAGACTTCTGGTGAGCTTGGCCCCCTCAGCCAACGAGTCATCCGGCGGGCGTACGAGCCCCCGGGGCCCCGCAGGACACACACCATGAACGCCAAGGTGATGCTTCTCGTTACAGTGGCCCTGCTGGGCGTTCTGGGCGCGGCCGCCGCCGGACTCTATCTCACGCGCCAGCCTCGGACCGTGGCTTCGAAGGACTTCCGCGTGCGTCGCTTTTCGGAGGTAGTGCGCGAATACCTGAAGGATCACGACAAGGACCGTGACGGCCGCGTGAGCCAGGACGAGTTCCGTGAGGCCTACGACAAGGCCAAACTGGACCTGTTTCACACGCTGGACGTGGTGGAGGCCTTCAGTCGGCTCGACGCTGACCGGGACAAGTTCATCACCGAGTCTGACGCCCGCATCTTCGAGCAGGATGAAAAGAAGCAGGACCGCCTGAAGGAAAAGGAAACCGACGCTGAGCAGGGGCTGGTCGAAATCGAGATTGACTCCGTAAAGGTCAAGGCGAACCCCCATCAGCGCGAGTGGATTCTTGCGGAGCTTGCCGCGCTCAAGCAACAGCAGCTTCCCTGGGCGGGCACCTATTTTGAACGGCGCTACCTCAAGCGTTATGGCCGCGTCCGCTTCAAGGACGGCCGTATTGTTGAAGGCTTCGTTCGAGAGGGCGACACCAGCCAGGCCGCCGTGGATGACAAGCTGGCGGACGGCAAGCTTTACGTGCTGACGGACAACCGCCGCCTGACCACTTACGACCGCGCGACGGTGTCCGACGTCGAGTACGACGACGAGCATGCCCGTGCCAGGTTCATGCGCCGGGTTCAGGCGTCGCGGTTGTCTGACGTCGATGCGCAGCTTGAGCTGGCCCGGGAGAGCCTGCGCCTGGGACTCAAGGATGACGCGCAGACGTTTTTTCGCCGCGTGCTGGTGTTTCAGCCCGGCAATGAAGAGGCGCAGAAGGCCTTGGGTATAAAGCTGAACGGCAAGCTCTTTGTGGCGGTGAACTGATGGCCCGGGGCGACGAACCCATCAGCGTGGGGGAACTGTCGGCGCGTATCAAGCGCCACCTCGAGCCGACATTTGCCAACGTGGCGGTGACGGGCGAGATCAGCAACTTCAAAGGCGCCCACGGCTCAGGCCACGTTTACTGCTCGCTCAAGGATGCCGATGCCCAGGTCAAGCTCATTATCTGGCGCACGACATTCGAGCGCCTGAAATTCAGGTTGCAGGACGGCCTGGAAGTCACGATTGCCGGCAAGATCGACGTCTATGCCCGGCGCGGCGAGTACAGCCTCGTGGCCACCAGTGTCGCACCCAAGGGCACCGGAGCCCTTCAGCTCGCCTTCCAGCAGATGTATGAGCGGCTGCGGGCCGAGGGACTCTTTGAGGCCTCGCGCAAGCGGCCGCTGCCCGAGTTTCCGCTGCACATCGCGCTCGTCACCAGCCCTACGGGCGCTGCCGTTCGTGACATCATCGCTACCGCCCGAAGGCGAAACCGGCTGGTGCGGCTGACGGTGGTGCCGGTCAAGGTTCAGGGCGAAGGGGCCGCCCAGAGCGTGGCTTTGGCCCTGCGCGCCATCAATACGCATAACGAGCGCCTCGGCTTTGACGTGGCCATCGTGACGCGCGGCGGCGGCAGCCTGGAAGATCTGTGGGCCTTCAACGAAGAACCCGTGGCCCGGGCCATCTTTGAGAGCGCCATCCCCGTGGTCAGCGCCGTGGGCCACGAGATAGACACCACGATTGCTGATTTCGTGGCGGACCTGCGCGCGCCTACGCCAACGGCCGCGGCTGAACTTGTCGTGCCTGAGCTCGCCGCCATGGCCGAACGTGTCGAGGAAGGCCGATTGCGCCTGTTGCGGGCCTTGCGCGCCAGCGTTGATGCGTGGGGTGAGCGCCTGGAGTCCCTGAGGGCGAGGCTTCAGGCCCTAGGTCCGTTGAACCAGCTTCGCCGTGAGCAGCAGCGGCTGGATTTCCTGGTCGAAGGTCTCGAAGCAGCCATGAAGCACCGGCTGGAATTGGGCGCGGGCCGGGTGGGTTCGCTGGCTTCGCGCCTGGAGGCGCTGAGCCCCCTGGCCGTGCTTCAGCGCGGCTACTCCATCACCAGAACTGCGCAGGGGCGCGTGGTGCGCGCGGCCCGCGAGGTTAAGGCGGGCGACGTTCTGCTTTCGCGCCTGGCCGACGGTGAAGTCCGCAGTGTGGTGAGTTGAAAGGCTTGGCGGCCTTGCCGCCCTGGACACCATGCCCGATCGAGACCCCGCCGTCAGGCCCGTACTGCAGGGCCAATGCGTGTGGCCGGTAACGCCCAACCGCGCGCTGGTCGAGGGCGACGCCTCGCTGTTCACCGCGTATGATGACCCGTTCCGCAGACCAGAGGCGGGATTTCTCGGGTTGCCGCGCGTGGAGTTTCTGCCAATTCACGTGGAGGGCATCATCGCGCCCGCGTTTGTTGACTGGCACTTCCATTATGTGCAGCAGAGAGTTACCAGGCACACGGGCAAACCTCTGCTGCGCTGGCTGCGGGAAGACGCCTGGCCCGAAGAAGCCAAATTCTCCGACCGGGCCTTTGCCGAAGTCGCGGCCCAGGGTTTTGCGCGGCAGCAGTTGGCGGCCGGCACGGTCGCCGGCGCATGCTGGGGATCGCCCCACGCTTCCTCTCTGCGGGCTGCCAGAGCTGCGGGCCTGCGTTATTCACTCATAGGCCCTCCGGTCATGACGCAGGGCGAGCCTCCCTCTCTCGTGGCGCCCCTGGCGTCCTGCCTTGAGGATCTCAAGGCGCTGCAGATTGAGTTTGAGGAAGCCCTGGCGGTCAGCCCCCGGTTTGCCCTTTCCTGCGACGAGCAGACCTTGAAGGAGCTGGCCCGATTCGCCTTCGATTACACGCTCTGGGTACAGACCCACCTGGCCGAGAATCAGGAGGAAGTCGCGGCTGTAGCCAAGGCATTTCCCAAGGCCCGCAGTTACACCGACGTTTATGACCAAGCCGGGCTGCTCACGCCGCGTACCCTGCTGGCCCATTGCATTCACCTCAGCGAGTTTGACTGGCGCGCCATCAAGCAGCGTGGCTGCATCGTCGTGCACTGCCCGACCAGCAACGAGGCCCTGGGATCGGGTCGTATGCCCTTGGAGAAGGTCCGCGCCCTGGACATTCCCTGGGTCCTGGGCACCGACGTCGGCGCGGGGCCGGATCTCTGCATGCTCGACGTGATAGAGGCTGTCATGCGCGTCCATGACTGGGAGGCTCCGGTGACGGCCGTGGAGGCGTTTTTCCGCGCCACGGTCAGCCTGGAGACACTGGAAACGTATGCTTCGCGCAAAAGCCGCATCACCCGCATGCTGGGCACGGTGCGTGCCGGGTTCATCGAGTTCAAGCGCCCCGTGGGCATCGAGCGCAGCGAGCGCGATCCCGAAAAAATCCTCGAGGCCATCGTCAGGGCGTACGACGGCAACCCGCGAAACAGCATCGCGGCCGTCTATGACGCGGACTGCAACCTGTTGTACAAAAATCCCTGAAGCTGGCCGGGCAAGCACCGCTTCAAACCACCCGTGTCCTGTCTCTATGTCAGGGGGATCAGACTCACGGCAAATACGGCAAGGGCGGACCACAGGGGAATCGAGAACAGAGCCACGAACAGATGGGCGGGCACCATGCATTGCGGCGGTCTCTTAGACTGCGCTGACGCGCGCGGAGCCCAGGCAATCGTGTTGCGCCGCCACGTCTTGCCCGAGGCCGCAAAGGGCGTCTGGTCCAGAACCAGCACGTCGTCCTCACCAAAGCAGACGCCCGGGAGTTGGCGCGAGTAGCACTCGCGCGGCGGCACAGTCGCGCCAAAGGCAGTAGCGAAGCGGCGCGGCAAGTTCTCGACGGCATAGAGCGGCAAGTCGCGGGAGTCGGCGGGCGCTGGTTCGTAGTGGGCAGCCGGCATGATTGTCTCCGGGAGGGTGAGGGGCCTTGGCGGCATCCTTCATAGAGTCTACCCCGTGGACGACCTCTGTGCCGCACAAGTTGCTATGTTGGCGGTATGATTCGCTATGGTACGGCCGTCTTTCTGAGCGCCTTCTTGCTGTTTCTGGTTCAGCCGCTGATTTCGCGTTTCATCCTGCCGTGGTTTGGCGGGTCGTCGGCGGTGTGGACGACCTGCATGCTGTTCTTTCAGGTGTTCCTTTTGGCGGGCTACGCCTATGCGCACCTGAGCATCCGCAGCCTGTCGCCTCGCTGGCAGGCCCTGGTTCATGCCGGACTTCTGGCCGTTGCGGCCCTGACACTGCCGGTGATTCCGGCGGAGAGCCTCAAGCCGCAGGGGGGCGAAAATCCTACGCTCAGGGTGCTGGCGCTGCTTGCTCTGAGTGTAGGTCTGCCCTATTTCGCGCTTTCGGCGACAGGGCCCCTGCTCCAAGCCTGGTTTGCGCGGGCCAGGCCCGGCCGCTCGCCCTATGTGCTTTATGCGCTTTCAAATGTCGGGTCGTTGCTGGCCCTGCTGGGCTATCCGTTCCTGTTTGAGCCCTGGCTTGGACGAATTCACCAGGCTTATGCCTGGTCGGGAGGCTTCGTGTTGTTCGCCCTGCTGTGTGCGGTGGTGGGTCTTGGCCGCCGACACGACGATTTCCGATCGGATGCAGGTCCGGCGCAGGGACCGGCGCCCCCGCTCGTGACGCGGGGCTTGTGGGTGGCGCTGCCCATGTGCGCCAGCGTGATGCTGCTGGCGGTAACCAATCAGCTCTGTCAGGACGTCGCCAGCGTTCCTTTTCTGTGGGTGCTGCCCCTGAGCCTTTACCTGGTGACGTTCATTGTCACGTTCGCGGGCCCCCGCTGGTATCCCCGTTACTGGGCCATTTTGGCCATGTTCGGCGCCATCATTGCGGTGGTGGTCGCGCACAACACGGGGGCGGGCCTGAGCGTCAAGTACCAGCTTCTGGCTTATGGCGGGGGATTGCTTAGCTGCTGCTACGTCTGCCACGGCGAGCTCTACCGGTTGCGACCCGAACCCTCGCGATTGACGGGCTATTACCTTGCCATCTCCGTGGGGGGCGCCTTGGGCGGCATCTTTGTGGGTCTCGTCGCCCCGCTGGTGTTCCGCGTGTACCTTGAAATGTACGCGGGCATGGCTGCCTGCGTGCTTCTGGCCATGTTCTGTGTGGCGCGCGATTCCTTTGGACATCTGCTGGCGGGGAACAGGCTGCAGGTTTCGCTGGCCTGCGCCGCGGCCGTCCTGGCCGCTGCCCTGCTTTTGATGGACCACCAGCGTTCGGCCACCCAGCGCGCTGTGGCTTCCGAGCGCAACTTCTATGGCGTGTTGCGAGTGGACGAGTTCTACGAGGGCACGGTTCATCACCAGTATTCCCTCTATCACGGCATCATCGAGCACGGCTTCCAGTACCGGTTGCCCGAGCGTCGCCGTGAGCCGAGCACCTATTATGGCGAGAACTCCGGAGTAGCACTGGCGTTGATGCACCTCTCGGGCAAGCCCCGCAAAGTGGGGCTCGTGGGCCTGGGCACGGGCACCCTGGCCACTTACGGCCGCCCCGGCGACCAGTTCAGGTTTTATGAAATTAACCCAGCCGTCATTGAGCTGGCCCAGAGCCACTTCACCTTCCTCAAAGATTCGGCGGCCGAGATTGATCTGGTGCTCGGCGATGCGCGGCTGTCGCTTGAACGTGAGGAACCCCAGAGCTTCGATTTGCTCGCCCTTGACGCCTTTTCCAGTGACAGCATTCCAGTGCACCTGCTGACCCAGGAGGCGCTAGACCTCTACCTGCGCCACCTGAAGCCCGAGGGCGTGATCTGCCTGCACATTTCCAACCGTCACCTGGATCTGCGCCCCGTCGTTCAGAGCCTGGCTCAGGCGCGGGGCCTCCATGTGAGCTGGGTGGACAGCACCGGAGATATTCCTCCGCCGGAGAACGCCGGCGCGCAGCGGATTTATGCCGCGTCCTGGCTGCTGGTTTCCCGCGCGCGTTGGGTCCTGGAATCGGAGTCGATCGCTCCGTCAGCCAGCAAGCTTCCGCCGCTGCCTGAGGGCTTTCGCCCCTGGACGGATGACTACTCCAACCTTTTCAGCGTCTTGAGCGAACGGGAAGACTAGCCGTCTGTCAAGCCCGCTCGATCAGCACCGCGATGCCCTGGCCGCCGCCAATGCACATCGTGGCGATGCCGTAGCGTGCTTTGCGCTGGGCGAGTTCGTGTACCAGGGTGAGGATCAGGCGGGCTCCCGTGGCTCCCAGTGGGTGTCCGAGGCTGACCGCGCCGCCGTTGACGTTGAGCTTGTCGACAGGCAGTTCGATGTTGTGGTCCTTCTTGAGCGCGTTCACGCAGGCCACCACCTGCGGGGCGAAGGCTTCGTTGATCTCCACGAGGTCGATGTCCTTCATGCTCAGGCCCGTGTCTTTGAGCAGGCCCGCAATCGCCGGTACCGGGCCCAGCGCCATGACGCTTGGGTCTACGCCCGCAATGCTCCAGCCGCGCACAAATGCGCGGGGCTTGGCGCCCAGCTTCTTGATGCCTGCGCTATTGGCGAGCACCAGGGCAGCGGCGCCATCGACGATGCCGCTGGCATTACCGGCCGTGACGAGCCCGTTTTCGCCAAACGCTGGGCGCAGCTTGGCCAGGCCGTCATAGGTGGTTTCGGGCTTGATATGGTCGTCCTGATCGACGACGAATTCCTTTTTGCCCTGCTTGACGGTGTAGGGCGCAATCTCTGACTTGAAGCGACCGGCCTTAGCGGCCTTGGCGCCGAGATCGTGGCTGCGGAAGGCGAATTTGTCGGCGGCTTCGCGGCTGACGTCGTACTTGCGCGCGGCGTTGTCGGCTGTCTGCGCCATGAAGTTGTTGCAGAAACCGTCGTGCAAACCCTGGAACAGAAAGTCGACCATGGGCGGTTGCTGGCCAAAGCGGATGCCCACGCGCGCGACGTTGCCATAGAGGCAAAACGGCGCCATGGACATGCTTTCCTGGCCGCCCGCCACCGTGATGTCGTGCTCGCCCAAGAGCATCATTTGGCTTGCGGTGACAACGGCCTGCGCGCCCGAACCGCAGATGCGCTGCACGGTCAGCGCCGGCGTTTCAATGGGAATGCCCGCTTTGAGTGCTGCGTGGCGCGCGCCATAGTGTGCGTCCACGCTGGTCTGCATGGCATTGCCCATGACGACGTGGCCGATGTCGGTGGGTCTGACATTGGCGTCAGCCAGAGCGTGCTTGATGGCGTGTGCGCCGAGGTCATTGGCGCTCAGATCCTTGAACTTGCCGAATTCGGGTCCCGAGCCGCAATACTCGGCCATGGCTGTGCGCTTGCCGCCAATGATGGCGATGTCCTGGCTGACTTTCATCGATGTCTCCTGAGAAGGGCTACCCCCCTGTCTAACGCGGCGGCGAAAACTGGCAATCCCCAATCTGCAAACACTGGTTCAGGGGCGCCGGACTCTATAAACTATCGCCCGGTTAGCTTTTGCGTTGACGGTCCTGGCCGGGAGGCGTCATGTCGATTGGCATTTCCCTGTTGTTCATTGAAAAGCGCGTGGAAGCCGTGCGCCTTTGTGCCGCCCTGACGGAACCGTTTGCCACGGGCAGCGTGCCTGGCCACGAAGCGGACCTGCTCAAGGACTACAAGCTGATTTCGGACCGCCTGAAGAACTCGCTGGACGAACTCAAGGAAAGCGACCGGCAGCTGGCCGCCGACAAGTCCATCGAACCCGGCGAAGTGCGCAACGGAAAACAGCGCGTTCAAACCATAGTTCAGGAAATCGCCCGCTGCGCCCAGGATTTCGCGGCCCAGGTCCGGTTCTTTCAGGCCATGAACCCGGCCAGCGCTGCGGGCGCCGTGCCCTTTCTCAGGTTGTTCGAGGAGATTGACCGCGGCACCCGCGATCTCATCGGCGAGGACACCAGCCCCGCCGAGGGTGAAGAGCTGGCCCCGGCCGAAACGGACAGCCCGCCCGACGCAGATCCCATGCTGATGTAGCGGCTCTCCTGCGCATGGCGCAGCGAGTGCCGGGCGAACCTCCGACAATTGTCAACATCGCTGCAAGGGCGGCGACTGTGTGCTATGTTCGCGCGCCTCTGCCTCTGAATCCTGAGCGGAACAGTCGACTCGAGACGCGAAATGAAATTCTTCACCCGCCCGAAAATCTATCTCGTCGGCAAGCAGGTGATGTCCGACGCTGACGCCCGCCGCTTCCTTGAAGAAGAGGGCACGACCTGGATGACCGACACGGCCATCGATGGCGAGAAGCTACCAGAGCTTGCCGGCCGCATGTGCTACATGAGCTTTGGCGACAAGCAGGGCCGCAAGAGCAACAAAGACTATCTCGGCCACATCCTCGAAGTCGGCCACGGCAGCGTGCTTGAGCACACGGTGTTCAACTTCATCTTCACGGGCGTGTCTCGTTCACTGACGCACGAACTTATCCGCCATCGCGCAGGCTTTGGCTACTCGCAGCTCTCGCAGCGCTACGTTGATGAGCGCGACGCCAGCTTCGTGATTCCGCCTGCCATGCAGGGCGATGCCGAACTCGAAAGTGCCCTGCGCGGCTTCTGCGAGAACACCAGCAAGCTCTACGCCGAGCTCACCGACAAGCTGGCGGACAAATACACCAGCCCGCGGCAGCTCGTCGATTTCGCCCTGCGCGAGGAACTTCTCGTTGCCAAGGACGACGGCTACGCCTTCAAGCCCGGCCACGGCGAGGCCAAGCCGCCGGCGGGAACACGCAGCATCGCCCAGTGGGCCACACTCGTTGAGAGCGACAAAGAGGCCAACAAGTACCTCAAGAAAGTCACTCTCACGGCGCGGCGCAAGACGGCGCGTGAGGCCGCGCGCTGCGTGCTGCCTAACGCGACCGAAACGAAGATTTTCGTGACGGCTAACGCGCGCGCGCTGCGCCACTTCATCGAACTGCGGGGCGACATCCATGCCGAGGCCGAGATTCGTGCGCTCGCCTGCGACCTCTGCCGCCTGATGATCAAGGAGGCTCCCAACCTCTTTGGCGATTACGAGGTGGTCAAGCTGCCCGACGGCAGTGAGCGCACCCGCACGAAACACCGCAAAGTCTGAGCGAACTCTCTCAGCCGCGCCCACGCGCGCTGCTGGGGTTCCGGCCAGGGCTCTGGTTTTGCCCCCTCTTTGGCGGGACGGGCCCCGGGTCCCGGGTTACAATGAATAAGTAATGGCGCGACTGAATCCCGATGAGACCGAGGAGACGTGAAACCATGGCAAAGCGACCCAAGAGCGACGAAGCCTCTCAGGCCAAACCCGCACCCGAGGCCACGGTGGCGGCCGAAATCGTGCAGGAAGTGAAAGAAGAAGCCAAGGCCGTGGCCAAGACTGCGACCAAGGCAGCGAGGCTGGCGGCAGTCAAAGTGGGGGAGATGGCCCAGAAGGCCAACAAGAAGGCCTCCGAAGGCGGCGAATGGCTCACGCAAAAGTTGGCCGAAGAGCTGCGCTACGCGGCTGATTGGCTCTCCAACAAGGACAAGCGCGTCAGTCCCGGTGAATTGCTCCAGAAGGCCGCCAAGAAGCTCATCAAGAAGCTTCGCAAGAAGCACAACCGCGGCAAGGAGTTCGGACCCAGGAAGGCAAAGTAGGCAGCTGTTGTCGCTACTTGTTCAACTCATAGGTGCGGGCGCCCGCCTTGCGCAGCTTGCCCTTAGCGACCAGTTCGTCCCAGACTTCCTGGGGCCATTGGTTGGGCGGCTCTATGGCAGTGATGACCGGCGCGCCCTTGCTCAGGTGGGCCGCCGGCGCTGAGCTGGAAGAAGCATCGTTCTGGTAGATCTTGAGCCGCTTTTTGAATGCCTTGAACGCGGCGTCGAGTGTCGCCTTGTCAGCCATGGGTCTCCTCCGCGCCGGTCCCTCGGGTGGCGCACTCGCCCCCGCAGCAGGGGTCGACGTTCAGCCTGCATTGAGCGCACTGGCCGTGCCCATGCACCCAAACCAGGGCGCCTCTAAAGCCGCAATAGGGGCAGATTGGCGGCGTGTCCATGGCGGAATTGTAGCCCCAAGACGGGCGGAGTGTGTCGGGTTATCCAATTGTTGAAAGCTCACGGGCCTGGATCAGCGACGCATGCGGGCGCGGCTTCTGGTTGCTTCGGGGTTTGCGGTCAGGGCCAGCGTACCCATGTCAGTGGGCTGATCCTGCGTGAAGGTGTGCCAGGTCTTGGCGCTGTCGTGGTAGCCCCAGAGTTTGACGGTCACGTTGAAGCCGCCGACGGGCGGGTCATTGAGCTGCAAGTCGCCTTCAGCCGAAACCATGCCCTGGCGCCTTTCGACGATTTTGCCCTCGCTGTTCTCGAATTCGACCGTGGCCCAGCCCTGGGCGGGCTGGCCGCCTTCGGTCACCAGCTTGACCTTCAGCGAGGTCGTGGCGGCGACCACGAAATCGTTGTCCACGCGCACGATCTGGCCGGCCTTAACTTCAACGCTGCGCGGGCCGCTCTTCTCCTTGAAGCCGGGGGAGCGCAGGCTGAGGCGATAGCTGCCCTCCGCGACATCTTCTAAGCGATACTCGCCCGAAGCGTCGGTGAGGGCGCGGTTACGGCCGCCCGCCCCGACCTCCACTTCGTTTTCAATGAACATGGGGCCGCCGTCGCGGGCCAGCGAAGTAAGGCTGACCGTGCAACCGGCGACGCCCTGGCCCGTAGCATCCACCACCCGCCCGGTCACGATGCCCGCGCCAAGCAAGCGCAGGGCAATGCCATCCTTCGTTTCACCGTGCTTGACTTCCACCGTGACCTTCTTGCTCTCGCCGTGGCCCTTGGCGCGGCTGCGCAGCTGCACGCTGACCTTGGCATTCTCGGTCACCTTGGTTGTCAAGGTTCCGCTGAAGGCACCTGATGCGTCTGTTACGGCGATACGATGGCCCGAACTGGCCGTGGAGAAGACCATCATGGCGCCCTCTCCTCCCATGGTTTCCTGGGTTTCGGCCATCACCTCGGCTCCCGCCACGGGATTTCCCAGGCTGTCTGTCACGGTACCGGCGAGCGTGACGGAGTAGTCCACGCGCTTGCCCATCATGTCGCTGAGGATCTCCTCAGGGTCCAGTTCCTCGGGCGACTTGTCCTTGATCTTTTCCAGGGCGTCGCGCAGGCCCTTGGCTCTTTCGGCGGGTGTTTTCTCTGCGGGAACCGCGGGAGCCGCGGGAGCGGGGTTGACTGCCGCGGGGACTTCCGGCCTGGCGGTTGCAGCGGGTTCGCGGCGGGGCTCAGCGTCAGACTTCGCATGGGCGGCCCCGGTGTCCGCCGGGGAAGCCGCGCCATCGGCCGCAGGGGCTTCGCGGGAGGGCGTGCCGACCTTGACCGAGGGTGTGTCGGTCGCGTCGGCGGTCTGGCATTGGTCGCGACGCGCCGCAGGGCGGACTTCCTGGCCGTTGTTCAGGGCGTACATGCCCGCGGCGCCGGCAGCAAAGGAGATAAGGCAGAACAACAGCGTCAGGGGCAGTGAAACGCGCATGAACGACCTCGGGTCGATGGACTGTCCTTGCTACCGGTCCCCGCGCCGCGCTGTTACGAAAAATCGATGATCGAGGTCAGACCCAGTTGAAGAACAGGTTGCAGGAGTAGAGCACATATGCTGCCAGAAGCATCGCGCCTCCCAGCCGTCCGAGTTTACGCGACCTCCATGCCAGTGCCGGCAGGAGCAAGGCCATCAGGAGCATCACGGGGATGTCCATTTGAAGGGTCTTGGGCTCGATCATGACGGGGGAGATGGCGGCGGAGAGCCCCAGCACAAACAGGATGTTGAAGATGTTGCTGCCCACCACGTTGCCGACGGAGATGTCCGACTGGCCCCGGATCGCCGCGATGATCGACGTGGCGAACTCCGGCAGGCTGGTGCCGACAGCGACGATCGTCAAACCGATCACGAGCTGAGGTATGCCAAGTCTTTCCGCCAGCGATACCGCGCCTTCAACGAAAAAATAGCCGCCGCCAATCAACGCGCCCAGCCCCACAAGTGCAAGCAGCAGGTTCTTGGTGCGGCTGATCTTTTGGGCCACATCATCGAGCGGTGTTTCGCTGGAACCGGCGTTACGGAAAGTCAGCCAGAGACTGATGAGAAACAGCCCGAGCAGTACCAACGCCTTCCAGCGTGAAAACTCAAAACCAACGCTCTCACCCAGGGGGCTGGGACCGCCCAGAAATGGCAACAGGCCCAGGGCCACGGAAGCCACCAGCATCATGGGGATGTCGCGCCTGAACAGCTCCTTGGAGACGTCCACCGGGCGAATGATGGCGCAAAGGCCCAGAATCAGACCGATATTGGCGATGTTGCTGCCAATTACGTTGCCCACGGCGATGCCCGAGTTGCCGTCGAGCGCGCCCTTAACGCTGACGGTCAGTTCCGGCGCGCTGGTGCCAAAGGCCACCAGGGTCAAACCGATGATCAAGGGTTTGATGCCGATGGAGAGCGCGAAGTTGCTGGAACCGCGCACCAGCCAGTCAGCCCCCAGGGTCAACACGCCCAGTCCCGCCACCAATTGCACTATGATGATGAACAGTTCCATATCAGGCCTTGAACAGCAACTCGATGTGGGCCCTGCCCGGGGTCAAGTTCAGCGTCTGAAGGCGAATCTGCGATGCGCTTTGTGCCAGATCAGGCCGTGCGGCGGAAACGAGCGCCGTGAAGTTCAGCTTCAGGCGCGCACCCTTGGTGCGCAGGTCTGAAATACTGATGGGCATGCGCGAAAACAGCTTGCCCAGCAGCCCCACCAGCATGTCCGCCAGCGTGCTGGAGAAGGTCAGCGGTTCGTCCACCACGAACGAGACTGCGCTCCCGTCGGCGGCCTGCGAGACGGCGAGTTCCACCAGCTTCATGTGAAAGTGCGTGTCTACCGGCGGGCGCGGCGGCCAGGCCTTGCCCGGCACTTTGACACGCGCCGACAGGGCCACGCTGGAGGTCCCAAAGCCGAAGAACACTTCCGTGACCTGGATTTCCGCCTGCTCGGCAGCGCCAGATTCAATGAAGGCCGCCGCGAATTCCTGGCTGGCCGTGAAGCCCACGGCCGGCTTGTCTGTTCCCTGGCGCTGGGCCAGAGCGCGAACAAAGCGCTGGAAGGCCAGGTTGGCGCGCTCAATCTGTTCAGGCGTGGGGCCCTGTGAGTTCATGCTGGCGCGCAAGCGTAGCTAGCCGGGGCGGCCGCGCAAGCTTGCCCGTCGCCCCACTGCCCGCTAGCCTGACACCTCTCTGACGCCACACACCCGGGGGACGGCCAGATGGGCGATGAACTGATGCAGACGATGCAGGAAGTGGATGCCGCGCCACGCCTCATCATCGAAGTGATGACCAGTTCACTCTCCGGCCGTCGTTTTGCGTTTACGGCCACTGACCTGCGACACGGCGTTCTCCTTGGTCGAGCGAGCGATTGTCACGTGCGTTTTGACCCCGGCAAAGACCTGAAGGTCTCGGGGCACCATTGCCTCATAGACGAGCGCGAGGGGCGCATCACCGTGCGCGACCAGGGCAGCTCCAACGGGGTGTTTCTCAACGATGTGCGCGTGACGGCTTCGGGCGCCGCCGTGCTCAGCGGCAGCAAGCTCTCCCTGGGGCAGGAGGGCGCCATCATGAAGCTTCTGATCGCGGGCCAGCCGGCGGCCCCTTCGCCCAAAGCAGCAACGGCCCCACAGGCTTCTGCTCCGCCGCCGGCATCCCCTGCCGCGCCTGCCGCCGCATCTCCGCCCCCGCCGGTGGCTTCGCCTCCGCGTCAGGCCCAGAGCGCTCCGCCCGAATTCGCGGGACGGGGCATGCCCAGCGTGCAGGCGGACCCCGGACCGCGCCGCGGCGACGTCAGCTCCATTGACCGCGTTGTGGAGCAGGTGGGCACCAAGGTCGGAGCCGGCGAAAAGACCAAGTATCTGCTCAAGGAAGTGGCCGAGCAACTCGAGGCGCGCCAGCAGAAGAAGAGCGGCGCCCTGGTCACAATTGTCGGAGCGATATTCCTGCTGTTGCTGGCGGCCGGCGCGACGGTGGGCTGGTACATGCTCAACGAACAGGACAAGGACAAGCGCGACAAGGCCGAGCGTGACACGCACGATCGGGCCCAGGAGCGCGAACTCGAGGCCATGCGCCGCGAGGTCGATGCTATCAAGGCATCCAATGAGGCGGTGGCCAAGATGGCCGCCGACATGGACACCTTCCGTCGCGAGCAGGAACGGCAAATGGAAGAAGTGGCCAAGCGCTACGGCGGCAGCAGCGAAGGCCAGGACGCCCTGCTCAAGCGCTTGAAGGAAGTTGAAGAGAAGTATCAGAAGGACCGAGAGGACCTCGAGAAGCGTTACGAGGAAGAAAAGAAGAAGCGCGAGGAGGAGACGCGCGCCGCGCTTGCCGGCAGCGGCAGGGAGCTTTCAAGCGAGCAGGCGTTCAGGGCCATTGCCGATCGTTACGACGCGTCGGTGTTCATGGTGTTTGTTCAGTTTCCGTTGCTGGACAAAGACGGCAAGCGCGTCTCGATTCAGGAGGGGTCTGGCACCGGCTGGCTGGCGCGCACCTCGGACAACAGGGCCTGGGTGATCACCAACAAGCATGTGATCATGCCCTTCCTGTTCAAGGCCGACCTCGCCATTTCCTATGCCCTTCAGGATCTTCACCCGGACCCGGACTTCAGCAATTGGGTGATTGCGTGCTGGCCTTCGGGCAGCAAGCTTCGCGCCGCCGTGGGCTCCAACCAGCTGGATGTCAGTGAGGCCTGGGCCTCCATTCCCGGCAAGAAGCGGGGCGGGCGCGGCTCGCTGGCGGTCAAGGGCTTTGCGGACGATGAATTCGCCCCCAAAGTGCCCGCCGCCGAACTGCTCACGACCTACGGCTTCAAGGCTGACCTGCCCGATGACGTGCTCAAGCGCATTGGCGAGATCCGCGTCCACAAAATGGACACGGCCAACGACCTGTGCGTGATCGAACTCGACCGCCCGGATCGCAAGTTCCTGGCTACGCCGCTTGAGATCGCGACGGATGCGGAACTGGACAAGCTGCACAAGCTCGACCCGGTCATGGCCCTGGGCTATCCCCTGGGCCTGAGCGTGATCAAGAGCGCCACGACAACCACCAGCCCCGCCACAGGGGTGATCCGTTCGTTGCAGCGCGATGCCAGCGCCATCGGCATTTCCGTTCCGATCATGCCGGGCAACTCCGGCGGCCCCCTGATTGACCGCAACGGCAAGGTCATCGGCGTCACGACGCGAGGCTTTGAAGCCACGCTCGCCGAGGCCATTTATGTTGATCACGCGCGGCGCCTGCTGGACAAGTTGGTGCGTTAGGATTGGGCCCGGGTCAGTACCATCTCCACGGCCATGGCCTCCTGGCCCGTGGGCAGGATGTTGTAGTGCGTGATGACCAGGCGCCGCGGGCTCGAAAGCTTGAATACAATGCGCCAGCCCCAATCCGGTCCGCCGCTGGGGTCGGCATAGCTGCCCCTGAGCGAGAACTCGCGCGGCAGGGCCTCGCGGTCCTGGAGCAACGTCATGATGTTGGTGCCATTGTGGGCCGAGTCGGCCCAGCTCATGAGGAACTTGCCGCGCGCCACGTCGTGGCCGATCTTGGCGTGCCCCAGCATCTTGGTGCCGACAAGCTTGCTGGTGTAGGTGAGAAGAGCGAACCGACCTTCGAGGATGGGTCGGATGGCGGCCTTGATGGGCTGGGTATCGGCCAGTTTGCCGGGTTCAAACCACGTCCGAACTGTTCCTTGCCAGCGTCCGTGAAGACGAGCCAGCAGGTGGTGGGGGCCGCGCTTGAGCGAATCCGCAAAGGATTCCTTGTTCATGGAGAACTCCGCGAAATGAAAGCGCCCCGCCAAGGCGGGGCGCGGCCATAAATGGTGGAGGCGGCGGGAATCGAACCCGCGTGCCGTCAAGATGATGGCGGGGCATCTAGGTGCGTAGCCGCCTGTTTGATCTCGCGTTTGCGCCATCATGCGGCACACGCCGCAAACGCCAGCCGCAGTGAGATCTCACGTCAGGCCCTGAGACACAGCCCGACGCCAGCCTGTGAGTAGTTTCGCCTTGCGGTCCTACAGACACGAACCGCAACGCGCTCGGAGCACTAGTTAGGCTGCGAGAGCATAAGCCGGACTGTTGTCGGCATTTGTGTTGTGCCAGATATTTAACGAGGTCACTGACATCCTCGACACCCTTCCCTGCCACCGGGTCCTCACGGTCGATACCGATCGCCCCCAGCAAAGTTGTCAAAGACACGGCCATTGTAACGGTTTTCCGCCTTTGCGTAATCCCCCGCCGCTTGTGCTAAACTCAAGTTATGGGCGAGCCCGGCGAAACCACGAATTTCCGCAATCCCAAGGACCCCCTGCCGTTTGGCGTGTTTGCTCTCTTCACGCCTGACGAGGCCATGGAGAAGGACCGCCCGCCGCGCCTCAAACGGCGAGGACTGGTCATACTTGTCTGCCTGGCCTTGATGGGGGCAAGCTGGGCCGCGGCGCAATCTGCCGAGTTTGTGGAGAACGTCTACGCTCAGGGGCTGGGGCAGAGCATGGCCAGGGGCCTGGCTTTTGTGTCCGGGTTTGTGCCCACGAGCCTGGCGGAAGTGGTCCTGCTGGCGGCGTGCGTCTACCTTTTCTTGCCCGGGTTCGTGGCGGCCCTGCACGTGTTCCAGCGTAAGCGCAGGATTCTCAACGCTATCGCCGGTGGGTTCTTCCGCTTCTGGGCCTTTGCGGCTGTGGTGGCGCTGACGTTCTATCTGGCCTGGGGGTTGAACTACGCGCGGTCTCCCCTGCCTCAGCGCCTGGGATGGAAGGCCGTTGAGACGCCTTCTGGGGACGCCGAGTACGCGCGGCAGACGGATGAACTGGCCCGGCTGTGTGCACAGCTCGTGCAGGCTGCCAACGACAACTACATGCAGGCCATGGGCAGCGAGGATTTCGGTCGCCCCAGTTTTCCGCCCGCCGACTCGCTGGCCTTCGAAGATGCGCTGGATCGCAGCTTTGAGCGCGTCCAGAGGCGACTCGCGCTCGAGGAGTCCTTCGCGGTCTCGCGCGGCCGCGCAAAACCCGTGGCCGCCAGCATCCTCATGTGCTACCTGGGCATCGGGGGGTTCTACTTTCCCTGGACGGGCGAGGCCAACTACAACCGCCTGCTGCCGGCCTTCACCCAGCCCCAGATCATCGCGCACGAGAAGGCCCATCAGCGCGGCATCACCAGCGAGGACGAGGCGAACTTCCTGGGCTATCTGGCCTGCATTTCGAGCGACGACGCCTACAGCCGCTATTCGGGCTACCTCTTTGGTCAGAGGCAGCTGCTGGCTGAGCTGTACCGGCGGGATGCACCGCGCGCCCAGGCCCTGTTGAAGCAGCGCCTGCCGGGCGTGCAGCGCGACGTGGACTACCTGCGGGCGTGGTGGCAGCAGTACGAGGGGGCGGCGCAGGAGGTGAGCGCCTCGGTCAATGACGCCTACCTGAAGAGCCAGGGCGTGAAGGGCGGCGTCGCCTCCTATGCGGCGAGCCAAAGCCTGATAATCCTGTTTGCGCGCAACAACGGAGACAGCGCGGTGGTTGAGTTGCCTCGCTGACCGGCCCTGAACCCGCCTGACCGCCACCACGGAGAACCAGAGTCTTGCCCATGTCGCTCGCACTCGTTGCCATGTCCGGAGGCGTGGACTCCTCCGTTACGGCGGCTCTGCTCAAGGAGCAGGGGCATGACCTCGTGGGCGTGTTCATGCGCAACGGCGTTCAAAGCGGCGACCACGCCGAGAAGGGCAAGCAGGGCTGCTGCAGCGTGGGCGACTCGATGGACGCCCGCTATGTCGCCCATGAGCTGGGCGCGAAGTTCTACGTGCTCAACTTCTCTGACGAGTTCCGCCTGGTCATTGACTACTTCGTGGCCGAATACAAGCGTGGCCGCACGCCCAACCCCTGCGCCGTCTGCAATACAGACCTCAAGTTCGGCAAGCTTTACGACTATGCAAAGATGCTCGGTGCCGAGTTCGTGGCCACGGGCCATTACGCTCGCACGGCCTTTCGCGACGGGCGCTACCGGCTCTATCGCGGCCGAGACCACGACAAGGATCAGAGCTACTACCTGTTCGGGCTTACGCAGCGGCAGCTGGCGCTGGCGCGCTTTCCGCTGGGTGAAATGACCAAGGCGCAGGTGCGTGAACTGGCGCGCAAGTTCAAGCTCAAGACGCGCGACAAACCCGAGAGCATGGAGATCTGCTTTGTGCCCGAGGGCGACTATCGCGCGGTCGTGGCGCGGCATGACCCATCTGCCCTGCGGCCCGGACCCATCGTGGACACCCGGGGCCGCCCTCTGGGCGAGCATGGCGGCGTTGCCCAGTTCACCATCGGGCAGAGGCGCGGCATCGGCATCGCCGCCGAGAAGGCCTATTACGTGGTGCGACTTGAGCCCCAGACCAACACGGTGGTGGTGGGCGATGAAGAGGATCTGAGCCTGCAATCCATGAGGGTGGAGCGGTTGAACTGGATTGCGTTGGAGGGGCTCGCGCCCGGCGAGTCGCTGCGCGCTCTGGTCAAGGTCCGCTATCGCCACAGGGGGGCGCCTGCCACGGTGCTTGCGCGGGCGGATGGCACCTGTGATGTGCTGTTTGACGAGCCTGAAAAGGGAGTTTCGCCCGGCCAGTGTGCGGTGTTCTATGCCGCGGCGGGCGAGCGGCAATTCGACCCCGAGGAATGCCTGGGCGGCGGCTGGATTGCCTGACTACCTGCCGGGCGCGGGGGGCGCGATGGTGGCTTCGCCGGGGTGGTGTGCGGTGACGCTGGCGAGCAGAGCCAGAAGTTCGGTGTAACTCTTGACCTGGAGCGTTTTTTCGCGGAAGGCCTTGTCCTTGAAGGTCGTGAGAATGTCCCGGTAAAGCTCCAGGGCGGTGTTCTGGTCGTCCTCCGGCGTGAGAATCACGCAGATGATGTGGGCCGGTTCTCCGTCGGGCGAGTCGAAGTCGATGCCCTGCTTGGAAATGCCCATGGCAATCTGGGGTGATGCCAGGCCCTTGATCCGCGCGTGAGGCAACGCGATGCCGTTGCCAAGGCCTGTGGGTATGAGCCGTTCGCGCTCGATGACGGCATCGGCGGCTTTGGCGAGGTCAACGCCCTTGGCGCCGGAAACCGGCACCAGCTCGAGAATAGCCTTGAAGCGATCGCTGGCGCGGAGTTCCGGAATGAAGCTGCCGGCACCGACCAGTGCCGTGAAGCGCCGCGATTTTTTGCGTTGAAGCAGACGCTGCATGACGGGGCCGGCCAGCATCGACGTGCCCAGGGCCATGACAACAAGTGCCACAAACATGCGGTTGTCGATCAAGCCGGCCTGAAGCGCGAGAAGGCCCAGAATGATTTCCATGGCGCCGCGCGCATTGAGACCAAAGCCGACGGCCCAGCTCTGACGCAGCGGCATTCCGAACAGCCGTGCCGCCACGCCGCTGCCGATGATCTTGCCGGCGCAGGCAAGCAGGAACACCACGGCGACCAGAACCCAATCGAAGTCGGCCACGAAATTCACACGCAGGCCGATGCTGGCGAAGAACAGGGGCGCGAAAACGAAGGAGACGAACTGGTCGATGGTCGTGCGGGTGCGCTCGCGCAGGTGCTGGGAGTCCCCCAGTGCCACGCCCACGAGGAACGCGCCGAAGATGGCGTGAACGCCGATCCACTCCGTGAAGGCGGCACCGGCGAGTGTGATCGTCAGCGCGAAACCCAGCACGCCGCCCGGCCAGCTCAAATGGGCCTGCAGCCAGGGCAGCACCGCGTTGATGAGCCAGCGGCCAAGGGTGAGCATGACGGCGGCAAAGCCAAGGGTCAGCAGCACAGTCTCACCCACTTCAAAGCGATGGCCATGTCCGCCGCCCATCATGCTCAGCACCAAGGCAAAGATGATCCAGCCCACGAGGTCGTTGAAGATGGCCACGGCGACGATCAGCATGCCGATGTCGCTGCGGTACATGCCCAGGTCCAGCAGCGTCTTGGCAATGACCGGCAGTGCGGATATCGACAGTGCAGTCGCCATGAACAGCGCGAAGATGAGATTGCTCGAGTGGTCGGGCTGGCCGTTGGCGGCCCCGAAGTAGAAAACGATAAAGCCGACGGCGAAGGGCAACAGCGTGCTGCCAACGCCCACGCCGATGGCCACGCGGCCCTGCCGGAACATGGTGGAAAGATCAACTTCCATGCCGGCCACCAGCAGGAAGAGTGAAATGGCAACGGTAGTCAGCGCATCCAGGGCAATGGGCACGCTGCCGGTGGCAGGGAAAAGATAGTGCATGGCGTCCGGGGCCAGGGCCCCCAGCACCGTGGGGCCCAGCACGATGCCGGCCAGCATTTCACCGAGTACGGACGGCTGCCCCAGCTTGCGCACCAGCTCGCCCAGCGCGCGCCCCATGGCCAGAAGGGCGGCCACGGCCAGGAACAACTGCACGATCTCGTCAGGGCTCAGTTTGGCCATGCTGCATCATGGGTAGGAACGGCAAGCCCGTAAGCAAGCGCCACTGTCAAGTTTTCTTTCGATGGATCCCGTCCGGCATGAAGCGGGCGGGCTTGCCGAATTTCACGCTGCTGGGCTTCGGCACGCTGGAGCCGCCGGCCGTTTCGCTCCTATAATCCCTGCCATGCTCATCCTTGGCATCAATGCCCATCACGCCGATGCCGCGGCAGCCCTCTACGCCGATGGCAGGCTGGTCGCGGCCGTGGCCGAGGAGCGGCTCAACCGGGTCAAGCACTGCGCCGGCTTTCCCAGCCTCGCCGTGGCCGAGGTGCTGCGCATCGCCAACGTGAGCCTGTCCGACGTTGACCAGGTCGGCATCGCCCGCGACTCCAAGGCCAACCTCGCCGCCAAGGCCGCCTATGTGCTCAAGCATCTCGGCGGTGTCGGCAAGGTGGCCGGCAAGCGCCTGAGGGATCGCGCCGGGCTGGGAAAACTCGACCAACAGCTCGTGGAGGCCGTGGGACTGCCCCTTTCGGCCCTGAAGTCCAGAGTCAGGCGCGTCGAACACCATCTCTGCCACGCGGCCAGTTCGTTCTTCGCCAGCCCCTTTGAGCGCGCGGCTATCCTGACCCTGGATGGCTTTGGCGACTTCGCCAGTTGCCTCGCTGCCGTCGGAGAGGGATCGGCCATCAGGCCGCTTTGGCGCATTACCTATCCGCACAGCCTGGGAATTCTTTATACGGCCATCTGCCAGTTCATCGGCTATGACCGCTACGGCGACGAAGGCAAGGTCATGGGCCTGGCACCCTACGGTGAGCCGCGCTACATGGCCCTGTTCGAGAAGCTGCTGCGCCTGACGCGTGGCGGGCGCTACGAGCTCGACCTCGGGTACTTCAACCACCACACCCAGGGAGTGGAAACCGGGGTGGACGAGCGCGGCAGCCCGCACTTTGATCATCTGTTCACCGCCAGGCTCGAGGCCGAGTTGGGCAAGCCTCGTCCCCGTGGTCCCGCGGATACCATCACCCAGCGCGAGCGGGACATCGCGGCCAGCCTCCAGCGGCGCCTGGAGCAGGCCTTTGTGCATGTGGTCAGCGCCCTGCATGCCAAGACCGGTTGCACCGACCTCTGCCTCGCGGGAGGCGTAGCTCTGAACTCCGTGGCCAACGGCAAACTCCTGAAGGAAACCCCGATTCGCCGCATCTACGTGCAGCCGGCGGCAGGCGATGACGGCACGGCCGCAGGCGTGGCCAGTTGGCTGAGCGTCAGAGCCTCGCAGCCGCGCTTTGAAATGCGCCATGGCGCCTGGGGCTCGCGCTTTTCGGAGCAGGAAATCGCACGCGCCGTCAGTGACTTCCTGCAGTCGGGGCGGGGGGAGCCGTCACGCGTGGCGCGACTGGAGGAACCGGAGCTGTTGCGAGAGACGGCGGCCGAGATTGCCAAGGGCAAAGTCGTGGGCTGGTTTCAGGGGGCCATGGAATGGGGACCCCGCGCCCTGGGCCAGCGCAGCATTCTGGCCCATCCGGGCCATCCCGGCATGAAGGCCTTGCTGAACGCCCGCATCAAGCACCGTGAACCGTTCCGGCCCTTCGCCCCCAGTGTGATTGCCGAGCGCCAGAGCGAGTACTTTGACAGCGGCCACGACTCGCCCTTCATGCTCATGGTGTATGGAACGCGCCCCAAAAAACGGTCAGAACTCAGCGCCGTGGACCATGTAGACCACACAGGCCGGGTTCAGACGGTGCACAAGTCCGACCTGCCGCTCTACCACGGGCTGATTTCGGAATTCGGGCGCCAGACCGGAACATGGGTACTGCTGAACACCAGTTTCAATGAAAACGAGCCGATTGTATGCACGCCGGCGCAGGCGCTGGACTGCTTTGCGCGTACGCAAATGGACGCCGTCGTCCTCGGCAGTCACCTGATTAAGCGCGGGATTCATGCTACAAGTGTCTCTGCCACATCCTCTGTGCAGGTGGGTCATGGCCGGTGAACTTGACACCCGCTTCCTGGACGAGCGCCCCGAAGAGCGCCTGGAAGAGGCCATGCTCCATGAGCGGCTGGCAACCCAGATCCGTGCCTACGGGCGCGAGATCGCCCTGGCTTGTGTAACGCTTTGCCTGTTGGGCATGCTCGCCGTGCTTGTCGCCTATCTGGGCCGCTTCAACATGGGGCTTTCGACACCGGGCTCGGCGACGCTGGTCAGCGGCCAGGGAACCACGGTGGCCACCCAGAACCGTGTGGATTTCACCAGCCTTATCGTAGGCTTTGCCACCACCTGCTTTGCCGCGAACATCGTGGTGTTCGGCGGCGCCGTCTTTCAATTGCGCCGTCTGGTACCCGCCTCGGCCTGGACCATTTCGCTTACAGCTTGTGCCAGCGCGGCAGCCCTGCTGATGCTCACCTTCGGATCGTGATGCCCGACCTCACCCCCCATTTACCTCTGTTGGCCGGTATCGGCGCCGCGGCAGCCACGGTGTTGAGCGTGGGCGGCGCCATGAGGCGGCTGGCATGGCGCGTGGGCATGGTCGATGTTCCCAAGCTTCGCGGCGTACACGGAGACACCGTGGCCCGCTCGGGTGGCCTGACCGTGGCCGCCGGCCTGCTCGTGGCTTTGCTGGCCGAGCAACTGGTGGCGCAGGGGCTGGGCTCTGAGGGCCATCTGGAACGTCTCGACCACGTCTATCTGCTGTTGCCGGCCTTCGCTCTCCTGGCACTGGGTGCCCTGGACGATATTCGCGGTATCGCGCCCCTGACCAAGCTGGGAGTCCAGGCGCTGGCCGCGCTCTGGGCCTGGGCCCTGGGATTCTCTTTCGATTCCCTGGCGCTCTTTGGGCTGCCGGAGGTTCAGACCGGCGTTCTTTCGTTGCCCCTCACTCTCTTATTTATCGTCGCGTTGACCAACGCCTTCAACCTGATTGACGGCATTGACGGTCTGTGCGCGGGGCTGGGCTTCATCTCGCTCACGGGTATTGCCGCCTTTGGTTGGCTGGCGGGCCAGGCCGATGCCGCTCTGGCTTTGCCCCTTGCTGCGGCATGTCTGGCCTTTGTTCGGTGGAACCTGGCCCGTCCACGATCGTTCCTGGGAGATTCTGGCAGCACTTTCATAGGGTTTGTTTCGGCGGCGCTGGCGCTCAAGGCCGTGCGGACACCCCAAGGCGCCCTGGATTTGGCGCCCCTGTTCCTGCTCTTGTCGCTGCCGGTGGTGGACGTCACGACGGTGTTCTTCCGACGTCTCTTGCAGGGGCGCAGCCCCATTCGGCCCGATCGCGGGCATATTCACCACGTGGCGCTCTGGATCTTTGACGGCGGCTCGCGCCGCGCGGCGGCCGTGCTGCTGCTCATGGCGTCTATCTCGGCGGCGGCGGCCTGGCTCTGCGGGTGGGAACCCATGTTTACCGCTGCCGCCCTGGCCCTGCCTCTGGGTCTGTATGGGGCGATCTATTATCTCGGCGGCTATCTTTCCCTGCGCAACCTGCTTGCCGCCGGCCCCGCCACCGATATCGCGGAGGCACTGGCATCTGCCGAGGGCGCCAATCCGCAATCGGCGTTGTCCGACCCGCAGTTGCTGCGCCTGCTCGAGTTGCTGGAGCTGAGCTCTTTGACGCTCTACGACGGCGACGGTGTGCGACGCTGGAAGCTGGGGGCTGATCGCGACAGTCACCACGCACTGGAAGTGCCCCTTTACGCCGGCGGGCGAGTCAAGTGCGGCTGGCTTGTACTCAAGAGTCCAAGCCGCCGGCGCTCGGCTTTGGCCTTTGCCGCTCACCTGATTCTGCCGCTTTACCCCCTGTTCATGGATGCCCTCGCCGCTGAACCACCGGAAGTGGAGGGCGCTCCCGGCCGCACTACGCGCCGCATTGCCGAGCGTTCGCGCCGTCTAGCCTGATGCGGCAGGGCGCAGCGGGCGGCAATTTGCTTCAATGTCTCCATGCCCATTGGCGTTGACTTTGGCGGCACGCGCATCAAGGCCGGCCGTGTTGAAGACGGCCGGGTGAAGTCACACGCCGCCGTTGACACGCCCCGCGATCCCGCGGCCGTGCTGGATGCCATTGCCGCGCTCGTTAGAGAACTCGAAGCCGAGCCCGGCAGTCTGGGCCTGTGCATTCCCGGCGAGGTGAACGAGCGCGGCGAGTGCTGGCGACTACCCAACGTGCCGGGATTTGACGGCATGAACATCGCGCGAGAGCTGATGAAGCGCCTGGGTTGCCCTGTGGCCGTCGAGAATGATGCCACGGCCGCTGCTCTGGCTGAACGTATGTATGGGCACGGTCTGCGCGAGCGCAGCTTCCTGCTGGTGACCCTGGGAACCGGTACGGGCGGGGGGCTATGCCTTGACGGCACGGTCAGGCGCGGGCGCCACGGCTTTGCGGGTGAAATCGGACACGTGCTGGTGGACAGCGCTTCAAGCGCCTGGCCCTGCGGTTGCGGCGCGCGGGGCTGCATGGAGAGCTACGCGGGAACGGCAGGCATTCTGCGCAAGTACCACGAACGGGGCGGGCAGGGGCACGATGTGGAGGCCGTGGCGCGAAGTGCCCGCCAGGGCGATTCCGCGGGCGTTGAGGCGCTGGCCATGGCAGGGCGTGCCTTGGGCCTGGGACTGGGCAGCATCCAGAACACGCTGGACCTTGACGCTGTGGTCTTCAGTGGCGGAGTGAGCGCGAGTTTGGACCTGATACGTCCCGCTATTGAAGCGGCCCTGAAAGAGCGCGCCTTTGCCCCGCCCCTGGCGCAGGTGAAGCTGCTGGTCAGCGCGCTGGGCAACGACGCGGGCATCATCGGCGCCACCCTGCTGCCTCAGGTCGCGCTCAATGAATAGAGGCCCAGAGCGCCAAGCCCTACCTGTGAGGCGGCCGGCTGGCTAGAACACTGCCATGGGCGACTTGAAGATGGTGTGGGTGGACCTGGAAATGACGGGACTGGACGTTGACAGTTGCGTCATTCTTGAAGTGGGCTGCATCGTCACGGGCGACGACCTGAAGCCCCTGGCCGAGTATGGCGCGGCAGTACAACAGCCGCCCGAGGCCCTCGCCGGAATGAACGACTTCGTGCGGGACATGCACACACGAAGCGGCCTGCTGCGGCGCGTGCAGGAGTCCTCTGTTACCCTGGATCAGGCCGAGCAGGCCGTGCTGGACATCGTCATGAAGTACGCCAAACCCCGTGAAGCGGTGATGGCCGGCAACTCCATTCACCAGGACCGCCGCTTCCTGGCCCGATACATGCCGCGCCTGGACGCCTACCTGCACTATCGCCAGGTGGATGTGTCGTCGCTGAAGGTGCTGGCCAATGCCTGGTACCCGAACTTGCCGAAGTTCGAGAAGAAGAAGGAACACACGGCCGTGAGCGACATCCGCGAGAGCCTGGCGGAACTCAAGTACTACCGCGACCACCTGTTCAAACCCTGACGCTCCGCCTCAGGTCCCATTCAACGGCGCTTTGCGGGCTCAAGGCCGGACACGTCGAACTCGACCACGGCCTCGGACTCCAATTCGGTCAAGGCCGCCTGCGCGGAAACAGGCCGGCCGCCGGATTCGCCCGGCGCGACAGCAACGAGGTACGTTCGCAGCGGGAGGCGCTCGAACACCACCTCGCGCGTGGTGACGGACAATTCCATGCGGACGGCGGCGCCGCGCGGCTGACCGACGTGGACTATGTAGGTCATGCCTTCGCGCATACCCGTCAACCTGACGATGATCTTGCCCGCGGCCGGCCTGAGCTTGACCAGGCCCAGATCACGAGTCTCCCCGGGCATGAGCACCAGCTCGAAGTAACAGGGTTCGTGATGCGGGGCATCCACCACAAATCGCCGCAGCCCCGGCCTGACACCGGTCAGCCTGGCACGCCCCCCTGCGTCGGCCAGCGCGAGCATGCCCGGCTGGTCGGACGCGCTGATCCAATCCGGCAGGCAGCTTTGATCAAATCGGGAAAGCACGGCGCCGCGTTTGGCACCGGGAACGCTGATGGGGTGACCCTGTTCATTGACGATGGTGGCGGTCACGGTGGCGGGCTGATAGGGGTCGGGCGTCAGGCGAGTCGCCCGTTGAGCTTCGACTATGAATGGTTCGGATTCCCACAGCGTGTCGCCGATGATGCGCAACACGTACTCCCCCGGCGCAATGGGGCCGGAACGCCAGATGGCGCCGGTGCGACTCCCGTGGCTGCCTCCGTCGACTTCCAAGTTCTGACCTTTGGCGGTGATGGCGATGCGCTGCCCCTTCGGGGGATAGCCATTGAAGTCGATCTCCACGGCTCCGTACTGGTTGCCGGGGTCTTTGCGCAGTGTGACGATGACGGTCTGATCCCGCACGATGGTGGACGCCTCAACCGTGACGCTCTGGGCCGGATATCCCAGCACGGTGGCATGGGCGAATACCTCAAGGTTGGCGCCTTTGGGCAGGCTCTGCACCGAGACGGCGTCCTGTCCGTTGGAGTGAAACATCCGGCGGTAAAGCAATTCGCCGGCCTGGTCATGGGAACTGACGGTGATGCCTCCCTTGAAGGCGACGCCGTCTTCGAGAAGGACCATGAGGCGAAAAGACAGGGCTTCCCGGGCGCGAATCGTCAACTCATGGCCGGGCGAGATGAGGTGTTCGCGAGGCAGCCACCAGTCCGGGCTGAGTGATTCCAGTGTCAAACGACCGGGTCCCTTCACCGGCAGCGCGAAGCGTCCTTCATCGTCAGTGGCTGTTTCCGCTTCGCGATCGCCGGATGCCGCCGGACACAGCCACCGACAGCGCAGACTGCGAAGGGATTCTCCACTGGGCCCGATAATCCGGATGGTCGCGCTGGCGTGGGGTGGAGGCTGCTGCGCCTCCGGGCGTTGGCCGCCTTGCCCCTTGCACGCCGGCCCCGGCTCCTGGCTTGAAGCAGACGTGCCGGGTCTATGGTCAGTGCGGCCATTGGAGTCTTCTACGGAGCTGTTACCGCAGCGGTGACGCGGGCGCTCTTGTTCCAAGCGCCAAAGCCCGACAACCCCGACTGCCAGGAGCGCCAGCAAGGTTATCCAAACCGCTGTGTTGCGTCGCGTTCGCATCGGCTACCTGAACACTCTGCTTTCCACCAAGGTCGAGCCGTCGAAGGCCATCACATGCACGGCCCAAGGTGCGCAGTCCGGGTTGCCTGCGTCCGTTTGCTTGGCAGCGGCGTTCATGAAGGGGTAGGGGTCGGTCGTGGCGAACTGAAACTTGAGGTCGCATCCGCTACCCGTGGAATAGGCAAAGCTGATATCCTGCTGGGTCGCCGCACCGTTCCAGTCTGCTTGGCACGGCTTCAAGAGGATACGGACCTGCGGGTAGTCAGCGAAGCCCCTTCGCTCACCACCCACTTCCATAATACGCTGCTGACCTGAAGCGTCCGTGCCCAGGTCCAGGCCGTAGAACTCGACGGGCGCGTCAGGATCAAGCACTTGATTGAGCTCAACACTGCTGCCCGTCCAACGGCTCCACGTACCGTCCATAATCAAACTAGCATCGGCCCTGACCTGCATGTGCCCGCCAAAACCCGCCAGTTGCGAACCTGACACCTGTGCAAACGCTCTTGCGGAAGCTGTCATGACCCATAGAGGCTGACTTGATTCAATTGAGCCCGTGACCCAGTTCATGTCTCCAATTCCGCCGGCAATTTCGTGTTCCTTCTTCGCGTTGTACGCATTCAACTGACCCAGCGCATTTGCCCAAGTATCGTCCCCAAGACCATAGGTCACTTGAAGGCTGCCGTTGTCACCGTTAAATCCTGCGTCGCCCTATGGCCCGTGAAGGGGAGTGTTTGTGATCCAGCCATGCGCCAAGGTTGACCAGATCGCAGCAACAGCCAAGGCAATGGCCGATTGAAGCAGGCATCGGACTAACCGCGTTTGTGATCTCCTATCTGCCCATGTGCTGCACAAAATGCCAATTGATCAAAATACGATTGCAGCCACAACCATTCAGGCACTTTTGTCCATAGGTTCAGGCAGTTGACTATAAGTGTACACGAAATGCGACATGTATGCAGTGGGTAAGAGGGTTTCGCGCCGGCAATGTCTAAGAGCAGGCGAGTCTCGTGGGGCCTTGTCGTTGCCTCGTTTTTCGTTCGGGTGCGGCGGCAATTCGTATCATGCCGCTTGGTGACCGACATCGGCAAAGACACCATACTCTCCGTGACCCGTGCCAAGGCGGCGGGCTCGGTTTTCATTGTGCTCCAGGGCAACCTGGATGAGCACCTCGCTGCACGCCTGCACAAGGTTTGTAACGAACTCCTGCCGCGCGGCCTGCGCTGGGCCTATCTCGACCTCGATCTGGTGCCCTTCGTCAGCGCCGCCGGCATCAACCACATCACGGAGATCGCCGGCGGCCTGAAGGAAAGGCAGGGGGGCATTGTGATTGTGCGGCCGCGCCCCAAAGTCCGGGTCACCTTTGACATGCTCACGCTCGACGGCTGGTTTCACATGGTGGAGAAGCTGGAGGAAGCCGAGGAATGGGCCAGCCGCACGGCGCCCCCGCCTTCGTGTCCCAAGCGGCACACGGTGAAACTCCAGAAGCCCGTGGCGCAGCGCAGTGTGGCCACGGACAGTCCCACCCTCAATCCTGCGGCGGTCCCTCTGCCCAAACCCCGATTGCGCCCCAAAACGGGTGAAGCCCAGTCGCAATAGCGCCGCTGAGATTGGCCGATGCTGCTTCAACGGTCGGGGCAGCGCTGGACGTCAGTCGTGGCGCAAGGCCGTGACGGGATCGACGCGGCTGGCACGTCGCGCCGGGTAAATGGCGGCCAGGATGGCCACCAGTGTGCCCAGGACCGGGCCGGTGACCTGAAGCCAAAGCGGCAGGATGAAGACGGCTCCCTCATAGGGGAAGCTCGTGCGCTGGGCGATGAGATTGCGCGCGATGATGTCTCCGGGAAGCATGGCCAGCGCCGCCACGCCAAGGCCCAGCAGGCCGCCGCCAAGGCCGATCAGCGCGCTCTCGATGAGGAACACGATCTGGACCTGCGTGTTGGTCGCACCCACGGCCTTCCAGACGCCGATCTCGCGTGTTCGCTCGATCACGCTGGTGATCATGGTGTTGACGATGCCGAGAGTGGCCACAATCAAGGCAATGCCTGTCAGGAAGCTCAGAATGACGGTCACCACGGTCAGAGAGGATTCCAGGCGCTTGAGCACCGTGGCCACGGAGAACGCCGTGTAGCCCTTGTCGCGCAGTTTCTGCTCGACGGCTTCGGCGTGGGAGGGATCATCGACCATGACCAGCGCGCGCTGGTAGACCACGTCGCCGCTGCCCGCGGCCTCGCGCAGAAGTCTGTCCGCCAGCCCCTCGGCGAAGAACAGATCGGCCTGTGTGCTCTGGCCGTCTTCAAGCAGGTTGAAACGGTCACCGGCTTCGGGCTCACGCAGCACGCCTACGATCTTCAGTTCGCGCCTGATGGCGATGCCGCGCCGCTGCTCGCCGCCCCGCAGCTTGGCCAGAATCTCCGGCAGCCGCTTGGACAATGTGGCGACGGCGGCGAGTTCCGCTTCGCTTAGCTTGAGGTCGCGAAACAGTGCCTGAAGGTCCTGGGGAGACATCTCGGGCATCGGCATGGGGTTGTCTTCGCCGGCGCCCTTCACGGACGAAATCACCAGAGTCTTGCCCACCACGCCTGCGGCCTGCTCTTCCGTGACATAGCCCCACGTGTAGAGCAGATACTCATGAACCAGCACTTCGTCCGCTTCATTCGATGAAGGGTAGCGGCCGGCAATGACGCGGCTTTCAGGATGGCGGCGGGCATAGTCGATCCCGAACGTCTGGGTGCCGTCGCTATGGTGCCCCTCAAAGTCGACCTGATAGCGGCGCAGGATCAAGGGCTTGATGGACTGCACGTGTTCCAGCTTGCGGAGTTCGTCCAGGGACTCCTCGGTCAGGCGCAGGCTTTGTCCGCTGGCGGTCTGCCGCAACTGGGATCGCGCAATGGCCGCCCGGCGCAGGCGCTCGCGGCGGCGCTCGCTCATGTCGCCCTCAATGACGATTTCCTCGGGCTTGTCGTTCTGCTTGATGCCAAAGCCGGGCAGCAGGGAAATCTGGCGCAGGTTGTCATCGCCGCTTACGGTCCCTGTGATGACCGCCATGAGTCCCTGGCCCAGGGAAATGATCATGGTCAGCGCAAACACGCCGATGAACACGCCCAGCATGGTCAGCGTATTGCGGCCCTTCTTGCGGAGCAAACCGCCGAGGGCCAAACCGATCATGGCAATCCAGCTCATGAGTTCTCACCACAGAGCACACGGAGAATGCAGAGAAGAATGACTCGACCCTGCGATCAACCGCGTTGGCTTGCGGCTTCAGTGCCTTTCTCCGTGGCCTCTGTGGCGAACAGTTTTTCACGGCGGGTGTCGCCGACTACCGCCCCATCGGCCATGCGCACGATGCGGCTGGCATAGCGCTCGGCCAGGTCGGGGTCGTGTGTAACCATGATAATGGTGGTGCCGCGCCGGTTCTCCTCAACCATCAGGGCCATAATCTGCTCGCTGGTCGCGCTGTCGAGGTTTCCGGTGGGCTCGTCTCCCAGCAGAATTCTGGGGTGGCTGATCAGCGCGCGCGCAAAGGCCACACGCTGCTGTTCGCCGCCCGAAAGCTGGGTGGGCCGGTGGTCGGCGCGGCGCGCCAGACCCACGCGCTCGAGCATTTCATCGGCGCGCCTCTTGCGCTCCGCGCGCGGCACGCCGGCAAACACCAGCGGAAGCGAGACGTTCTCCCACGCACGCATGCTTCCCACAAGGTTGAAGCTCTGGAAGACAAAGCCGATTTTCTCGCGCCGATAAAGCGAGAGTTCCCGCGCGCTCATGCGGCTCAGCTCGATTCCGTCCACTTCGATGCTGCCCTTGGTTGGCCGGTCCAGTCCGCCGATGAGATTCATCAGCGTGCTTTTGCCCGACCCGCTCTTGCCCAGCAGGCAGGTGAACTCCCCCGCCTCAATGGCCAGCGTAGCGCCCCGCAATGCCGCCACGGGCTCGGCCCCGCCCATGCGATACTGGCGCCATACATCTGTGATTTGAACGATCATCAGGCCGCTTTCCCTGAACCGGCCAAGCCAGCATACGTTTGCCCAAACACGCGGGCAGGTTAGGCTAGTCCCGCGAATGGCTGTTTTCTTGCTCGGTCGGCGGGTGACCACATGAGACTTTTGCTGCTTGTCAGTGTTGCTCTACTGCTGGCCTGCTGTACCAAGGCCGACCCCCCGGCCATGGCTGGCGAAAGACAACTGCGCGAACGGGCCAAAGAGGCCGAGGCCAACCTGAGCCTCATGCGTGAGGCTGCGCTCAAGTACTACGCCAGGCACAAAGCAGCGCCGGAAATGCTCGATGACCTTTCAGGCTTTGGCGGGGGTCCAGCGGACATCAAACCCGGCGAGTATTACTCGGAACTGAGCTACACGTTTTTCCGGCTGAAGTTCGACGATAAGGGTCAACTGGCCGATGGCAAGTTCCGCGCGACACCCATGCAGTCAGCCGACGCTCCTGTCGTGATGCTCGACGCTCGGACCGCCGAATTCGAATACACCCCCAAAGACGCGCCAGAACCCGCCGGCAACGCGCCCGCGGGACCCAAGGGGGTCGAGCTGAAGTGACCCTGGGGCTCCCGTTACAAATAAGGACAGCGATGTCGTTTGAACCCGCGCCGTGTCTTACTACACTGGTATCACCCCTTTAGGTCTGGAGTTTCCAAGCCGCAAGGAACGCGGCCATCAAGCTATCAAGGCAAGACACCCATGAGTGAAGCAACGCCTGCCGCCCGGGAAGAACGCATCAGCTGGGCATCCAGTATTCCTTTCATGATCATGCACTTGCTGCCTTTCGCGGCCTTCTTCACGGGCCTGCGCTGGTGGGACGCGCTGATCTTCTTCGTGCTATTCTATGTGCGCATGACGGCCCTGACGGCGGGCTACCACCGCTACTTCGCCCACCGCTCCTATCGCACCAGCCGCGTCATGCAGTTCATCATCGCCTACATCGGCGGTGCTGCCGCCCAGAAGGGCGCCCTCTGGTGGGCCGGCCACCATCGCCACCACCACAAATACTCCGACCAGCCCGAAGACATTCACTCGCCCGTGCAGCGCGGCTTCTGGTGGAGCCACTGCGGCTGGATTCTCTGCCGCAAGTACGACAAGACGCCCTTTGAACTGATTCCGGACTTCGCCAAGTTTCCCGAGCTTCGTTTCATCAACAAGTTCCACCTGCTTCCGCCGATTTCGCTGGGCGTGGCCACCTTCTTCTTTGGCTATGCGCTGGGCGGCTGGACTTCCGCCTGGGCCGCGCTGTTGTTTGGCTTCTTCGGCTCGACGGTGTTCCTCTATCACGTGACGTTCATGATCAACTCTCTGGCCCACGTGTTTGGCACCCGCCGCTTTGCTACCCGTGAAACCAGCCGCAACAACTGGATTCTGGCGCTGCTGGCTGGCGGCGAGGGTTGGCACAACAACCACCACCACTACATGGCCAGCGCCAACCAGGGCTTCAAGTGGTGGGAGATCGACACCAGCTTCTATATCATCAAGCTGGCGAGCTACGTCGGCCTTGTCAGCGACGTGCGCAAGGTGCCCAAGCACATGATGGAGAAGCACCTGCTCAAGACCGGCGCTCCGGACCTCGGCATGTTCGAGCAGCACTGGCACAACGCCCTGCGCGCACTGGAGAACGCCCGTGTTTCCGCCGGCGACTTCTATGATGAACGCAAGAAGAAGCTCGACGAGCTCATAGTCATGACCAAAGCCAAGGTTGAAGAGATCACCCTGTTGGCCAAGGGGAGTGAGCCTGCGGGCGGCGAGAACGCCTGAAGCGCATTCCAGAGAACGACAGACCGGCGGCCGGAAGGCCGCCGGTTTCGTTTCCGGCGCAAAACCGGCTCAGGACTTCAAGGCTGATTCCAAAATGGCGTAGCCGCCCCGGATGTAGCGCGTAAAGAAGCGGCGCGCCTGCTGGATCATCCCTTTCTGCCGGGCATCGGTCGGCGAGCTCATGAGCGCCAGCACGCAGCGATAGTGCGTGGCCGCCGCGAGGGGCTCGGGATTGACCTCCGGATCCATAGACTTCAGGCGGCGATCGACCTCCAGCGTCTGAGCCAGGGCGTGCTCACGCAGGCCCGCGGCGAGATACAGGTGGGCCACGCTTGCGCCCAGCCGCACCCAGTCACCTTCGTCGCGGGGAGCGGTTTTGGGGCTGGCCTGCATGGCGGCTTCAAAGGCTGCCGCCTCTTCGCTGCCGGGGTGGGTCAACTGTTTCAACAGGCTGCGCGCATAACGCGGAAAGATCTCGTCGCGCCACACCGGCTCCACGTCGCGCGCCTCGGCATAAGCCAGGGTCGCCTCCAGCAGCCGGGGCTCGGACAGCCAGCAGGCCGTCTGAAGGAAGTGCTCGGCCTTGGCGTCGTTGCGCTCGCTCATGGCCATGGCGTCCTCCAGGCGCACCAGCCCCGCCCAGAGCATCTGTTTGGCCAGGGCCGCCTCGCTGACCTTGCGGTACATGCCGGTCAGGCGCGGCAGACTCCGCTGCACCAGGGCCATGCCTTTGTAGAGGTGCCCCAGTTCGACCAGGATCACGCCGTGGGTGTTTTCCAGGCGCGCGAATGCCGCCCAGCGGCGCCCCGCCTTGCCCGCCAGGTTGCGCGTGGCGCGGCACACCTGCAGCGCTTCGTGCAGACGGTTCATCTGCACCAGCGCGACCACGAGGCGGCGTGCCTCATCGCAGGCGCGCTCATCAAACAGGTTGTCGTTGGGCAGAGAGCGCAGGAACAGCTTGCGCTGGAGCTGCAGGAAGCGTGACGAGTTCTTTAGCTGAAACTCATGATAGGCCTGCACACGATAAAAATCGCGCTCGAGGTCCTCATCGTCGCACAGCCGTGAGAGCTGCTCTACGGCCTTGCGTAGTTCGCCGGCGCGGGCCAGGTCGCGTTTGTCCAGCGCGGCCTGGAGATCCCTGAGCATCTCAGCGAAAAGGGGGCGGCTTTGCTCGTTCAGTTTCTCGCGCAGACGCTCGTGGGCCACCAGCGCGTCATTGAGTTCTCGCAGTACCTTCAGGTGGTGCTTGCCCGTCAAGGAGCCCAGCCTCATGCGCGCTACGGCGCTCATGGCTTCGACCAGCGCCAGCAGGTTGCCGCCCAGCTTGGCGGTGTCCGCCGGAACATCGGCCAGGCTGGGCGCGCCCTCGCCCACCAGCAGCCACGAGGGGTTTACGTTTAGCCCGCGTACCAAGGCGGCACAGAACGCGGCGGGAATGCGCGCGCCATGGACGTAGCGATTGACACTGGCAACGAGGGAGCCGGTCTTGCGTGCGATCTCGCTCTGGGAGTGTTCGGAGAGCAGAGAGTTGAGGCGCTCGCGGATGGAGGCGTCGTCGGATTGGTCCTCAACGCCGGCCGGGGCCGGGAGTGATTGATCCGCGCTCATCGCCGCCCCCGCTTATTGGTTTCGTGAAGCTAACGCCCTCGCGGCGACAGCGCAAGCTTCACTGAATGCTGAAGTGCGGCTGCACAACTTGCGCATGGTGGCGAAGATGATGCGCAACGTTTTCATGATTCTTGTTATGAATCAGGTTGACATTTTTTTTTTGGGCGGAGTAGATTTTTATCACATTGAATCTCCTGCCCTTTCAACCTTCTTCGTCGGGGTGAACATGTCCTTAGGCAGCTTTGCGCAGGCGCTTGCGGAAGAAAAGATCACCAAGTGGCTCCTTGAGAACTGGCCGGTCAAGCTCCAATTTGGACTTGTCTGCCCGATTACCTGGGTAGATGGCAAGAGCCTCAAGTTTAACAGCCTGACGGACGCCGGCGGCAACCCTATGCCCTTCGCCTATCCGCTCGGCCAATGCGAAGACTACACCGACCAGAGCTTCGATAGCTGGCAGGAGCGCGTGTTCAGCTTCGGCGCACCGGCCACGATGTACCAGTCGTGCGAAAGCGCGATTGACAAATACACGTCGTCGATCAACGACGTGATCGACGTTCAATACGCCAAAGCCTGCCGCCAGTGCATGTATCAGGGCTTCCGCCTGCTCGAATCGGGCATCTCCGGCAATGATGGCGAGTTCGCGGGCCTGCGCAGCCTTGTCCCGGCAAACATGACCGTGACTGTCGGCGGCGTGCCCACGCTGCAACAGTTTGACGACGCCTTCTTCAAGGTCGTCGATAACGAGGGTTATCCCAATGCAGTCATGGGCCGCACCGGCTCGCTCAAGCGCTTTCTGAACCTGATGCGCGCGGCGAACCAGGACATCGTGTTCGCCGACATTGAGGTTCCGGACCCGCGCACGGGCACAAGAATCGCGCGAGTTCCCAGCATCCACGGCGTGCCGTGGTACATTAACGATGCTATGGAAGTGCCGCCCGAAGGTGAAAACGTGTATTTCATGGTGATGGGCGACAACGGCCACCACACGCCGGGCCACGGCCTGCAGTTGATCTTGCCGCAAGTGCGGCGCGGCGATATGTTCGTCAAGCGCCACATCCCCATCACCCCGAGCAATGATCGCGGCGCAGACACCGGCACATTGGCCTCGCGCCACGCCGTTTCAGTGATATGGCCCATGGGCATCGCCTACGGCAGCGCTGGAGCTGTAAGCCGCCTGGCCAACATCACGCCCCTGTAAAGAGCCGCCATGAACCACGGAAAAGGCGATTGCGGCTGTGGCGGCAAGAAGGCCGAGGCACCGCAAAGGCTTGCCGAAATTCAGGCACAACCGCAATCTCGGCCCACGGAAAGCCCTGGTTCGCGATTGAACTACGAATGTCTGCGGAATGTGCGTATTCAAGGTGTAGGACGAGTCATCGGTTAGCAGGATAGGGGTTTGTAATGCCGGTGGGTGCGACAGGTGCGTGGTGTGCTCAAAGCGCGGCAGGCTGCCAGGTGCTGACCTATGCGCAGAAGCCCGCATGGCCTGTGCAATCGGTGTGGCTTGACTCTGTGCCACCGGGCTACACGTTCGGGATCGCCCAGTTCAACGCGACGTACTCAAACTCGCCGTTTGGCTGCCCCGCAAACTGCGCGGGCTGCGCGCCAACGCCGGTGGTTCCAGGCCAGGGCGGAGGAAGCACAGGCGGCCAAGGCGGCGAGCCACACGAGCCGCCCTACCAGGAATCCGCACCGCCACCCCCACCTGCCGCACCGCCTCAAGCGCCCTTCGCCCCACGCCAAGCCATGCCGGTGGACATTCCGCCACCACTGCCCAATGCCGCAGTCACTTTGCGTTTTGGTCGCATACAGAGTCAGGCTGGCATCCATGCTTCGCGCACTGGCGCACGTTCAGACGAGATGCCACAATCCGACGCCTCCGCTGCACAGTGTCACATCAACGCAACTTCGAGTGTGCGAGATGAACAACAAAATGGCGCCCCCTTTACAGGAATGCTTAGAGCTTCTTCGTCATTGAGTTTGCGCAGCGTCACATTGAGTGATGTGATTGTTCGCAACATCGGTCCCATACTTGGCAACAGTAAGCGCCCGTTGGGCCGCATACAACTACTCGGCGGCGACGATGTTCATATTAAGATCGGCCCTGATTTTAGCGTTGTTTCATTCATTCCCTTCAAGAGCAACTGGTGGAAGGACACTCCTCAAATACCGGAGGCTTATCTAAAGTTGAAGGCCTTAACAAGAGATGGTGAAAGCTACCTGACGCTGCAGGGCGCATTTGAGCTGCTCTTCGAGTCCGGCAATCCCGATCCCCCTGCGGATCTCAGTGGCAACAAGTGGTATGAGTTTTCCAAGACGAAGGAATACCGTAACTACAGTTCACTGCAGCAGAAGGCAGTTTGCAACGACGCTGACCAAACCATCGTTACCTCGAAATCATGGAACACCGTTTGGAACTTCGTTGGGTACACTCCAGTCGATCTGTCTCGGGCCTTGCCTGTCGGTGAGCGCCGTGCAGCGATTCTGGGAAAGGCCGTGCCTGATGCACGTACGTTCTCCAAGGGACTAGCAGAATATACCGCCTACCGAGATGGGGATGATAAGAACCCCATTGCGGACTCCCCTTATGAGGCGTCTACAAAGGCGGTCAGGGCATCCTTGCTTGCAAAGTTCCGTGTGGGACAACTTGGCAATCTAGCGAACGTTGCTCTCACGGGCTATTGGGCACCCTATGCGTGGGTACGGATTGACTCAATTCTCCATTGCGACGGGTCTGGCAAGTGCCAAATCAGTGCTTCGAAGATTCCATCGCACAAAATCTACAAGAATGGGGAATTCGAAAAGCAACGCTCAATGGAAGATTATGGTGTGGATGGATTGCTGGAGTTCATTCGGGCGGGGGAGGACAAGCTGGCACCAGGAGAAAAGATTGCCGATTTTGAGTGGAACAAGACCTGAACTTCCGGAAGGAGGATTGCCGGGGATCGCGCTGATTGCAAGACTATGTGCTACTGGCACAGCGATTCTCCACTGTGGTGCTGCGGCAATGGAGTGTTTTGTGGCGGTACAGCACCCGATGAATCAACTGTCTCCTCCACCGATAACACTTGTTGTCTCCACGCTACACGGGGGCTGCCTACTCATAGGAGTGTTGTTGGTCAAGCCTGGTGGCGGCAGGCTGCACATTGCAGCCCTGTTCGTTGCTACTTTGTTATCTTGCCTTTACTCGGCCAGCTCTCTCGTGTTTGCCATGTACGTGCTTTCGTATCCATCGCTACAAAGTTGGTCTCTTGGTTTGCGGATATCTACCTGGTTTGCGGTGTTGATTCTCGGACCGATTCCTCTTTGGATGTTGATATCTGCAAGCAAGAACTGGGGCATGTTCGCCGTTGGCACCGCCTTGGGGCTCGCATTGGCGCTATCGTACGTAGTCTATTGAGATTGACGGCGGCACTGCAGACGGGGTCACAGTCAGACGAGTGGGCGGCCTATTTGCCGCTGCCCTTCTTGCGACTCATTGGATAACGGCGTACTGGCGTTTCCGCGCTTTTTTCTCTTGCCGCATCCTGAACCGCGCCCGCGTTGCGCTCACCGCGCTTTGGCGCTGCCGGCCTCAACGTGAACAGCCCCGCGTGTCAACGCGGGGTGTGGTTGCGCGACGGCAAAGCACCCCGCCATGCCCGGCGGGACTGTGCGCGAACGGAGATGGGGCGCTGCGTTTGATGCGCGCAAAACTGCTTTCATCGCGGCTGGGCGCGGCTAACATGCGCGCGAATTTCGGGACCACGCGACCGCGCCACCGGAGCCGCCATGACTGACTACGCCGCGAAGGCCAAGACGACCATCGATACGCCCCTGGGCAAGCGCACGATTTACAAGCTCGATGCGCTGCGCGAGTTGGGCAACATCGACAACCTTCCTTACACGATCAAAATCCTGCTCGAAGCCTCGCTGCGCAATTACGATGGCCGTGTTTACACCCAGGAGCACCTCAAGGCTCTGTGCGCCTATGACGCTACAAAGGTCGGCGAGAACGAGATTGCGTTCATGCCGGGCCGCGTCGTGTTGCAGGACTTTACGGGCGTGCCCTGCGTGGTGGACCTCGCGGCCATGCGCGACGCCATGAAGAAGCTCGGCGGCGACCCCAGGAAGGTCAATCCGCTCGTGCCCTGCGACCTGGTGATCGACCACAGTGTGCAGGTGGACGCCTTTGGCAGCGCCAACGCCGAGAAGGAGAACAGCCGGCTGGAGTTCGAGCGCAACCGCGAGCGATACGAGTTTCTCAAGTGGGGCCAGCAGTCTCTGAACAATTTCCGGGCTGTGCCGCCGGCCACGGGCATCGTGCATCAGGTGAATCTCGAATATCTGGCGCGCGTCGTATGGGAGCGCGAGGGAGTGCTCTATCCTGATTCCTGCGTTGGCACCGACTCCCACACCACCATGATCAACGGCCTGGGCGTCCTGGGCTGGGGTGTTGGCGGCATCGAGGCAGAAGCCGTGATGCTGGGCCAGCCCACAGCCATGCTCATCCCCGAGGTCGTCGGTTTCAAGTTCACGGGCAAACTGCCCGGGGGCGCAACCGCGACAGATCTGGTATTGCGCGTAACGGAAATGCTGCGCAAGCACGGCGTGGTAGACAAGTTTGTCGAGTTCTACGGGCCCGGCCTGGCGGACATGCCCTTGGCCACCCGCGCGACCGTGGCCAACATGGCGCCGGAGTACGGGGCGACCTGCGGCTTCTTCCCCGTGGATGAGCACACGCTGGAGTACCTGCGCCTTTCGGGACGCGACGAAAAACTCATTGGCACCGTTGAGGCCTACTGCAAAGCTCAGGGGCTCTGGCGCGACGATAAGCGCAAGATCACCTACAGCAGCGAATTGGAACTCGACCTTTCGACGATCGAAGCCGCGTTGGCCGGGCCGGCGCGTCCGCAGGACCGCGTGGCTCTGGGTGCCATGAAGGCCGGCTGGCAGAAGTACTACGCTACGGCTCGGGCCGCAAAGCCCGCCACGACCGTCAAAACCCAGACCGGCGCCCAGGACGGCAGCGTGGTGATTGCCGCCATTACCAGTTGCACGAACACGAGCAACCCCTACGTGCTGATCGGTGCGGGCCTGCTGGCGCGCAACGCCGTCCAGAAGGGGCTTGCGCGCAAGCCCTGGGTGAAGACTTCGCTTGCGCCCGGCTCTCGCGTCGTGACCGAATATTTGAACAAGGCCGGCGTGATGGGAGACCTGGAGGCCCTGGGTTTCCACGTGGTCGGGTACGGCTGCACGACCTGCATCGGCAATTCGGGGCCCCTGCCGGAGGCCGTGAGCAAAGATATCGCAAGCAACGACCTGGTGGTGGCCAGCGTGCTTTCTGGCAACCGCAACTTTGAAGGCCGCGTCCACCCGGAAGTTCGCGCGAACTACCTTGCCAGCCCGTTGCTGGTCGTGGCCTACGCCCTGGCCGGCACCGTGGACATTGACCTGACTCAGGAGCCTCTGGGCAAGGGCAAGGATGGCAAAGCGGTCTATCTCAAGGACATCTGGCCCACGCAGGCCGAGATCGGCAAGTCCGTGGGCGCGAACATCTCGCGCGAGCAGTTCCTGCGCATTTATGCCGAGGTGTTTGGCGGCTCCCCGGAATGGAAAGCCATCAAGGCAACCCGGGGCGACAACTACGCCTGGGACTCCAAGAGCACCTACATCCAGCACCCGCCCTACTTTGTGGGCATGGGCAAGGACTCCGGCACGATCTCGCCCATCAAGGGCGCACGCTGCCTGCTCAAGCTGGGCGACAGCGTGACGACGGACCACATCAGCCCCGCCGGCGACATCGAAGAGAAGACGCCTGCCGGCCAGTACCTCAAGAGCCTGGGCGTCACAAAGGCTGACTTCAACAGCTACGGTTCGCGCCGCGGCAACCACGAGGTGATGATGCGTGGCACTTTCGCCAACAAGCGCATCAAGAACCAGCTCGCCCCCGGAACCGAAGGCGGGTGGACGACGGACTATACAGACGGGAAAGTGAAGTACGTCTACGACGCGAGCGAGAACTACCGGGCCCGCAACATCCCGCTGGTGGTGCTGGCGGGCAAAGACTACGGCATGGGTTCAAGCCGTGACTGGGCGGCCAAGGGCACGCTGCTGCTGGGCGTGAAGGCCGTCATCGCTGTGAGCTTCGAGCGCATTCACCGCAGCAACCTCATCGGCATGGGCGTGCTGCCCCTCACGTTTGAAGAGGGGCAGGACCCGGCCAAGCTTGGTCTGGACGGCACGGAAACCTTCGACATCGCCATCGACGACAGCGTGCAGCCGCGCCAGAAAATTGCGGTCGTCACGCGCAAGGCGGACGGCAAGGAAATCAGGTTTAATACAAACTGCCGAATCAATACGCCCGTCGAGGTGGACTACTACCGAAACGGCGGGATTCTGCACGCCGTCCTGCGTCGAATGGCGAAATAGACTCGCCGTGAGGGGGCGCAGCATGCTGCGCCCCCGCTCTTCGGAGTGCCCCATGCCATCTTCGTCACGCCGCGCCGCTGCCAGATCGTCTCGCCAGCCCGCCGCGCCGCAAAAGCGCATCTATCTCTTCGGCGACGGCAAAGCCGACGGTAACGCGAAGATGAAGGACCTGCTCGGCGGCAAGGGCGCCAACCTCGCCGAAATGGCGGCCATTGGCCTGCCCGTGCCGCCCGGATTCACCATCACGACCGAAATGTGCGACGCGTTTTTCAGGGGTGGCAACAAGATGCCTGCCGGCCTTGAAGACGAAACGCGCAAGAGCATCGCGTTCATCGAGAAGTCTCTCGGCCGGACCTTCGGCAAGGGCCCCAAGGCGCTGCTCGTCAGTATTCGCAGCGGCGCAGCAGCGAGCATGCCCGGCATGATGGACACCGTGCTCAATCTGGGCCTCAACGAGCAGACAGTCGCCGCGCTCATCAAGGAAACCGGCAACACGCGATTTGTCTACGACAGCTACCGGCGATTCATCACGATGTACGGCGACGTCGTCATGCACGCAGATCGCAAACGCTTTGAGCACGAGTTCGAGGCTCTCAAGAAGGCGCGCGGCTACAAACAGGATACCGACGCCACGGCTGAGGACTTGCAGGGGCTGTGCGAGAAACTGTTGCGCGTCTATCGCGCGGCTACGGGAGAAGACTTCCCGCAGGATCCGTGGCAGCAGCTTGAAACGGCGATCGAAGCCGTGTTCCGCTCCTGGAACAACCCGCGTGCCATTGAGTATCGGCGCCTCAATCGCGTAGTCGGCCTCAGGGGCACAGCGGTGAACGTGCAGGCCATGGTGTTTGGCAACCTTGACGACAACTCAGCCACGGGCGTGGGCTTCACGCGCGACCCGAGTACCGGCGAGAACACCTTTTTCTGCGATGTGCTTTTCAAGGCCCAGGGCGAAGACGTCGTGGCGGGCATCCGCACGCCGCTTCACCTCGACGCGCTCAAAGCTGCACTGCCCAAGGTGCACGCCGAACTGTTCAAAGTGCGCGACCTGCTGGAAAGACACCAGCGCGACATGCAGGACATCGAGTTCACGATCCAGAGTGGAAAACTGTATCTGCTGCAATGCCGCAACGGAAAGCGCACGGCCAAGGCGGCCCTGAAGATCGCCATCGACCTCGTAAACGAGAAGCTGCTCACGCGCGAGGAGGCCCTGCTGAAGATTGACGCGTCAAGTCTCAACCAGCTCTTGCACCCGACATTTGATCCCAGACACAAAGCAGCCGTGCTGGCCGAAGGCGTGCCCGCTTCACCCGGCGCCGCCGTGGGCCGCGTCGTGTTTTCCAGCAAGGAAGCCGAGGAGCGCGCTGTGCAGGGCGAGAAAGTCATCCTCGTGCGGCACGAAACCAGCGCCGACGACATCCGCGGCATGGCCTTGAGCGAGGGATTTTTGACGGCGCGCGGCGGGCGCACGTCGCACGCCGCCGTCGTCGCGCGCCAGATGGGTAAGGTGTGTGTCTCCGGCTGCGGGGCCATTGAGATTGACGAGCCGCACCAGTTCTTCTCGGTGCGGGGCCAGATTGTGCGCTCGGGCGACATCATTTCGATCGATGGCGGGACGGGCAAAGTGATGCTGGGCGAGGTGCCCCGCGTGCAGCCCCGGCTCGACGAAGATTTCGCGACCATCATGCACTGGGCTGATGACGCCCGCACCCTCAAGGTTCGCGCCAACGCCGACACGCCGGCGGACGCGCGAAAGGCCCGCGAGTTTGGTGCCCAGGGCATCGGCCTGTGCCGCACCGAGCACATGTTTTTTGACGAGGGGCGCATCAACAAGATGCGTGAAATGATCCTGGCCAAGAGCGTCGACGGGCGGCGCCGCGCACTCGCCAAACTCGAACCCATGCAGCGCGAAGACTTCTTTGGCCTGTTCAAGGCCATGGACGGCCTGCCTGTCACGATCCGCCTGCTGGACCCGCCGCTGCACGAGTTCCTCCCGCTGGATGCACGCACCCAGGAACGCGTCGCCGAGGAGATCGGCGTACAAGTGGAGGAAATCCAGGCTGCTGTGTCGCGCCTGCACGAGTCCAACCCCATGCTGGGCCTGCGCGGCTGCCGCCTCGGACTGCTCTTTCCCGAGGTTTACGAGATGCAGGCGCGTGCCATTGCCGCGGCCGCACTTGAGGCAGTGCGGCACGGCATCAAGGCACTACCGGAACTCATGATTCCCCTGGTGGGGCATGTCGAGGAGTTGCGGTTGATGCGCGATCTGTGCGTTGCGGCCATCAAGCGCGTTCAGGACGAGCAGGGCCTGTGCATCGAGATTCCCATCGGCACCATGATTGAAGTGCCGCGCGCCGCCCTCACGGCGGACAAAGTGGCCGAGCAGGCGGAATTCTTCAGCTTCGGCACCAACGACCTTACCCAGATGACTCTGGGCGTTTCGCGCGACGACGCCGAAGGCGGGTTCCTCGTCGAATACGTGACTCGCGGCATCTACCCCGTGGATCCTTTCGCCACCATCGACCGTGACGGCGTCGGCAAACTGATGAAGATGGGCAAAGAACTTGGCCGCGCCGCGCGGCCCGGCTTGAAGATAGGCATCTGCGGCGAGCATGGCGGCGACCCTGAGAGCATCGCGCTCTGCCATGAGCTGGGCTTTGACTACGTGAGTTGCTCGCCTTACCGCCTGCCAATCGCGAGGCTGGCTGCCGCTCAGGCCGCGCTGAAATAAAGCGACTGATGTCGCCCGGCGTGCAGGGCCGCTAGAATGGGGCCATGCGCACACTTCCTGCAGCCTTTCTTCTGGCGCTGTTTCCGCTCATGGCGATGGCGGACAAGCCCGCCGCTCTGGAGTTTGAGGTCACGAACCACCTCACCTTTGACCGGGCGCCCTCGCTTGTTCATCGGGCTGTGAGCCACACGGGTAAGGCGCGGCTGCTGGGGCCCGACGGCAAGGAACTGGCCTGCCACTACGACATGGCCGCGAAGAAGCTGCTGTTCATTGACGGCTTCAAGGCCGGTGAAACGCGTAAGTACAGACTTCTGTCGGAAGAGCCCAAGGTCAAGCCGCCGAAGTGGGTTTCCAAGCCGATCAAGGACGATCTGGAGCTGGAGGTCGGCAAGAAGAAGTTCAAGAGCGCGGGCGGCCAGGTTGAAAACGGTCTGCTGCGGGCGCGGGTGATGCGCAACTCGGAGTTGCGCACGGAGCTGGAGGTGACCAGCCTGAGCGGAGGTTACAAGTTCCGCTGTAATCCGCTGGGCAGCGCGGTGGGCTGTATTGACGATCCGAAGTATGCCCCGGAGCTTGAAGAGCTGGTCAAGTCCGGCGGCGGGACACACCCGCAGTTGATGAACGTCTATTTCGGGCTGCCGGAAAAGGTCGAGATACTGGAGCCCAATCCTTTTCAGCGGGTGATCAAGGCCACCTGTGTGCCCTTTGCCGTCAAGTCCAACAAGGAAACGCCGGAAGTTGTGAGTGAGGCCAGCATGTCGGTGACCTTGACCTGGGGCAGCCCGGTGATTGAGGTGAACTGCCGGCGCAAAGTGGCCAAAACCTACTACAACCACAACGGCGTGTTCCTGAACGAGTTCTATCTGCCTCAGTTCCCGGTGGAAATCTTCACGGATGGCGAAACGGCCGCCAAGCGGGTGGAGGAAAAGACCATCGCGAGCGGCGCCCTGGATACCAAGTGCAAGAAGTTCATGCTGCTCAGGCACCCGGAGGGGAAGGTGCCGTGCGCGACGCTGATCTGCGTGCCGGACTTTGAACGCAGCGCCATTGAGGGCCCACGCTTTTCGGCGTTCCGCGACCGCATGATGACTGTGATATCCCAGAGCTGGCACCTGGGCTGGAAGCCAATTGAAATCAAGGCCCAGGACTACGACGACAAGCTGGTGCTGGCCTGCCACATCGGGGCCTCACTCACGCCGGCCAAGACCTATGGCGACTGGGCGGCGGAGATCGAAAAGCCTTTGGAGTGATGGCGCGGGTGCGACACCTGCGCCACTCTTAGATGTCCAGGTTCTTCACCTCGAGCGCGTGCTTCTCGATGAACTCGCGGCGCGGCTCGACCTGGTCGCCCATGAGGATCGTGAAGATCTCGTCCACTTCTTCGAGGTCTTCCATGGTGATCTTGAGCAACACACGGTTCTTGGGATCCATCGTGGTTTCCCAGAGTTCGCTGGCATTCATTTCGCCCAGACCCTTGTAGCGCTGTATCGACAGGCCCTTTTTGCCCTGCTCGCGCACGCGATTGATCAGCGCCATCAGGCTCGCCACGGGGTGCTCTTCGGGCTCGCCCTCAAAGCTGAGCATGAATTGCTCCAGCTGGTTTTCGCGTCCGTTGAGAGTCCAGGCGGGGAAGCCCCGTGCCTCCAGCTGGCCGATGACCTTGGCAGCTTCCTCAGCGATGGCGTCCACCTCGATGCGATCTTCAACGCGGGTGCGGTCGAGGGGTTTCTCCAGGTCGCTCTCCCGGTCGCTGATCTGAGCCGGCGTGAGCACCTCAAAGCCCGCGGCCTCGCGTGCCTTGATGAAGTCGTTCTGCTCCTTCTCCTGGTAGTCGTGGAAGTAATGGGCGCGGTCCTCGCTGACGATGATGACTGAAGGCAGCGACTTTCGCTCGGCGTTGTACTGCGCATAGAAACGCGTGGCGTTGACGCCCTTCTTGGCCAGCTTTCCAGAGAGTTCCTCAAGGCGGATGACGCGCTCAAAAATTTCGCTGCGCATCTGGGCGCCGTTGAACTCCCGGCCCGATGCGCCGATTTCCATACCCTTGGGAACCCGCAGCTTGGCGCCCTCGATGCCCATGCGCATGAGCGTGTCCTTCATCTCCTTGTCGCTGCGCACATATTCCGAACTCTTCTTGCGCGTGACCTTGTACAGCGGCGGCTGCGCGACGTAGATGTGCCCGGCCTGGATCAGATCCTTGAGCTGGCGGTAGAAGAACGTGAGCAGCAGGGTACGGATGTGGCTGCCGTCCACGTCGGCGTCGGTCATGATCACGACCTTGTCGTAGCGCAGCTTGCCGATGTCGAAGCCGCCCTTACTGGCTTCTTCGGCGCCGATGCCCGTGCCGATGGCAGCGATCAGACTCTGGATTTCCTCGTGCTGCAGCATCTTCGTGAGCGAGGCCTTTTCCACGTTCAGGATCTTGCCGCGCAGGGGCAAGATGGCCTGGTAAACGCGGTCACGGCCCTGCTTGGCAGAGCCGCCGGCCGAGTCACCCTCGACGATGTATAGCTCGCATTCTTCGCGGTCTTTGCTCTGGCAGTCCGCCAGTTTGCCCGCAAGAAAGCCCGTAGTCAGGGCGCCCTTGCGCACCACTTCGCGTGCCTTTCTCGCGGCTTCCCGGGCGCGCGCGGCCATCAGGGCGAATTCGCAGATCTTCTCGGCGGCCTTGGGGTGCTCTTCGAGGTAAATCTCAAGCGTGGAGGCCACGACAGCGTCCACGGCCTGCTCGACTTCGCGGTTGAGCAGGCGGACCTTCGTCTGGCCTTCGAACTGCGGCTGCTTGACCTTGACGCTGATAACCCCGAACAGGCCCTCGCGATAGTCATCGCCCGTGGGAACGACATCGCCCTTCTTGTTCTTACCCTTCTGCTCCATGTAGCGGGTGATGTAGCGCGACATGCCGCGCGTCAGGCCCTTGCGGAACCCGGTGAGGTGCGTGCCGCCGAAGGGATTGTTGATGTAGTTGCCGTAGGTGTGCGAGGGCATCTCGCCCTCGCCCTCGGTCCACTGGAAGGCGACCTCGACCTCGACCTCGTCGGGCTGACCCTCGTTCACGATCTTGTGGGAATAGACCACGTCGTCATGGATGCGCGTCTTGTTGCGGTTATGCCAGGCCACGAACTCCTTGATGCCCTCCTGGAAGTGGAACAGTTCTTCCTTGCGCTCTTCGTCGCGGTGGTCCACGAGTTTGATGTGGATGCCCTTGCACAGGAAGGCCAGTTCGCGCAGGCGCGAGGCAATCAACGGCAGCTTGAATTCGCGTGTGTCAAAAATCTGGTCGTCGGGCAGAAAGGCGACGCGCGTGCCTGTGTGGTCGGCCTTGTCGACGACCTTCAGGTCGGCCGTCTTCTTGCCGCGCGAAAACTCGATCACGTGTTCCTTGCCGCCCTGCCACACGGTCACGCGCGTCCAGGCCGAGCATGCGTTAACGGCCTTGAGGCCGATGCCGTGCAGGCCGCCGGCCGTGTTGTATGCCTTGCCCTCGAACTTTCCGCCGGCGTGCAGGTCGGAAAGCACCATCTCGACGCCGGGTTTTCCCGTCTGCTTGTTGATGCCGACGGGAATGCCGTTGCCGTCGTCGGTCACGGTGCAGGAGCCGTCCTTGTGAATCTCGACGGTGATATGGTTGCACCGCCCCGCCAGAGCTTCGTCCACGGAGTTTGCCACGATCTCGAACACGAGGTGATGCAGGCCGTTCACGTCACGCCCGCCGATGTACATGTCAGGGCGCTTGCGGATGCCTTCGAGGCCTTCCAGCTTGATCAGGTCGTTGGCCTCATACTCACCCTCGACCTTCTTGCGCTCCTTGGGAGCTTCCGTCACCCGTGTGTCAGTGCTGGCTTCCGGCTTGTTCATGTTGATCCCTGAGTGGTATGGCCCTTCACACTTCCTGCGCGAGCGTGTGTCAATGCCGCCCGCTCGCTGCCTGAGGCCTTGACCTCAAGGCCGGCCAGCGACTCCTTGCCGGCCAGCAGCGCGCGCAAATGGTCCAGCAACTGCTGCTTCTTGACCCGTCCCAGTTCGTGAGCCAGTGCCGGACTGTCCGTACTGACCCTGAGGCTGCCGCCAAAGCTGCCGCGCACCTCGCAGTGCGCCAAAAGCTCTTGGGCCCGCTCGCCAAACAGTTCTACCAACGCCAGGGACCAAGCCGCCGCCAGCCGCGCGCGGCTGGACTTGTTCATCCTGCGCTGCAGGTCGTTCAAGGCGGCCAGGCCCTGCGCGAAAGTCACCGGGGCGGCCTGCGAAACAGGGCGCCAGCGGCGCAACTGTTCCAGTTCGCCCGAGGTTTGCCGCACCGATTTTCCGGACTTGGAAACCAGACGCTTCCGCATCATTCAGAGTATACAGACGGGGCCGACAAAGGGAACGTCAAACGGCCCAAAACCCGCTTCAAATCAAGGGTTACGCGTATCCAAGCGTCTGAAACCCGGGGAAAAATTGTGGAACATTCAAGGCGGCATCCCCGGGGCGTGAAGTCAAACAGCCGCCTGCGAAGGCGGCTGTTTGAAATGGCGGAGAGGGAGGGATTCGAACCCTCGGTACCTTGCGGTACACTCGCTTTCCAAGCGAGCACAATCGGCCACTCTGCCACCTCTCCAAAGCGAGCCGGGGCGGGATTGTAGCGACGCTTCGTCCGGCGACAACCGTCAGGGCATGACTTCCTGGCGCGAGGCCGGGTCTTCGACCCGGGCCTGGCGTCCGGAGCGGTAGTTCTCCATGGAGTCCGTGAGGGCGGCCTCGATGACAGGCACGAGGCTTTCGGCCACCTCAATGCGTGGCAGAGAAACGTAGCTGGCGCCGGCGGCGTACATTTCGGCGGCGTCGGCCATGGTCAGCGCCGTGACTATGATCTTGGCCTTGGGATTCATCTGACGCAGGGCCTTGAGCAACTTGAGGTTAGACGTGCCCTTGAGGATGTCGTCGGGGATGGTGCAAACGATGATCCGTGCGTGGGACACCCCGGCGTGGTGCAGGGTCTCCATGTTGGACACGTCGCCATACTTGACGGCCGCCCCACGCTCGGCGATGCGGGGGTGGATGGAGACGTTGAAGTCCACGATCAACAGATGCTTGAGCAACTCGGGTTGCCGCTGCTCAATGTGGAAGTAGAGGCTCGATGCCACGCGATGGAAGCCCAGCAGCACAATGTCGTACTCGTGGCGGCCGCCCAGGACCTGCGTCACCCCCTGAGGCGCTTTGAAGCCCAGGCGGCCCAGCAGGCCCCCCAACAGGGCATGCACGCGGTCCCCGGCGTCGAACATCACCGGGCCGGCCAGGGCCGTGATCACGAAGGCGAAGATGCATGCGCTCGTGAACTCGCCGCTGACGTGAGTCAGGCTCTGCCCAAGGTAAACGATGACCAGACAGAACTCCGAGATGGGGAGAAGCCGCGTTGCACCCACCATGGCGTTTCGGCGGTCCATACCCGTGAAGTAGAAGAGCGGGAAGAACACGACGTAGCGCGAGATCAGTGCCAGCAGGGCAATCACGACGGCCAGGAGCAGCACCTCCACGCCATCCGGCGCGGGAATGCCCATGCCAAGACCCACGAAGAAAAGCGTGACAAAAAAGTCCCGCACGTTACTGACCTTGGCTACGACCTCCGTGCTGTAGGGAAGGGCTGCAATGCTGGCCCCGGCAATCAGGGCGCCCATTTCCATGGACACGGACATTTCGAAGTGCAAGCCCGTGAACTCCAGCAGATGTCCGAGGTGATTGCCCAGGAAGGCGATGCCGAAGCACCATGCCGTGGCCACCACGAGCATCAACTCCGGCGCCTTGGCAATCCAGCGGAACACGCGCGGCAGCACGTACTTTGCGCCTAGAAGGGCGACCGCGGAGATGATCACGATGTCGACGAAGCTGAGAAGGATGACCCCGATTTTGGGGTCCGCGAAGTTGGGCTGGACGGCCAGCACGACAATGGCCCAGATGTCCTGAAAGATCAAAACGCCAAGGCAGATACGTCCGACGAGTGTGTCGAGCTGCTGGCGGTCCTGAAACAGCTTGACGATGATCAGCGTGCTGGAAGCGGCCAGCATGACGCCGAGATAGAGCGGCGTGTAGGTGCCTCCAAGGGACTCCCATCCGGCCGCATGCAAGGCCAGCGCCGCTGCGCCGCCGAAGGCCACACATAGCGGAAACTGAAGCAGGCCCGAAAGGATCAGGGTCTTGCCGCTGGCCATGAGTTTGCGCACGTCGATTTCAAGGCCGATCAGGAACAGGAGCAGGATCAGGCCGAGGCTGGCGATGGTGTCGATGCTTGCGCGATCCGTGACCCAGCCGGAAAGCACAGGACCGGCAATGACGCCGCCGGCCAGAAAGGCCGCGATGGTGGGAATCTTCAGGCGCGTAAAGACGGCTGAAAGCACTCCCGCAATCAGCAGGCAGATTCCGATGTCGCGGATGACAGGGGGAAGTTCGCCGCTGCCGAGAAACCAGGGCAGCGAGCCCATTGGAAGTGGCAAGGAAGTGCTCCAAGGCACGCGAGGACTGGCTCAGTGTGCCACGGTTTAGTGTGAGCGGCCCGCAAGTCAAGGCACGCAGAAATTGTGGGTAACTCTCAAGGAATCTCTTGCCTACGTTGGACGGTGCATTCAGTTTATCGGCCGATGGACCTTGTCAATTTCTTGCGAGAAGTGGCCATTGTGGCGGCGGCGGGTGTGGTGGCCGCTGTGCTGATGGCCTGGATACGGCTCCCCGCCGTGGCGGGCTTCCTGCTCGCCGGCGCGCTGGTGGGTCCCCACGCGTTTGCGCTTGTGGAAGATCCCAAGACTATCGGCACCCTGGCCGAAGTTGGTGTGGTGTTGCTGCTGTTCACGATCGGGCTTGAGTTTTCGCTCGAACGCTTTGCACGTATCTGGAACATGGTCGTGATCGGTGGCGGGCTGCAAATCGGCCTAACCACACTGGTCGTTATGGGCATCTGCCTGGCGTTGGGTTTCAACGTTTCGCAGGGCGTGTTTGTCGGCTTTGTGCTGGCCCAATCGAGTACGTCGATTGTGCTTCAGAATCTCTCGCGCCGCCGTGAAGTGGATACGCCCCACGGTCGCTTCATCGTGGGCGCGCAGATTTTCCAAGACCTCGTCATGGTGCCCAAAATGCTGGTTATCCCCCTGCTTGCGGGGCGGGGAGGGGACAACTTCGCTCTGGATCTCGGCTGGGCACTCGGCAAAGCGGCTTTGATGGTGGCGGCGGTGGTGACCCTGTCACGGCTGATCATCCCCCCGATTTTTCGACGCGTAGCGGCGGCACGGTCGCGGGAGGCCTTCCTGCTGGCCATTCTCGTAACCTGCATCGGAACCGCCTACATGACATCCATGGCGGGACTGAGCCTCGCCTTGGGCGCCTTTCTGTCGGGGTTGGTGATTGCCGGTTCCCCCTTTGGCCAGCGCGCCATGACGGACATCCTTCCCCTGCGTGACCTATTTGCGAGCCTGTTCTTCCTCTCGCTGGGCATGTATTTCGACATTCAAGCAGTGTTGCAGCATCCGATTGCTGTAGTGCTGGTTTTTGTCGGCATTCTGTTCGGCAAGAGCCTGGTAGCCGCGCTGGCGGCCATGGCCATGCGCTTTCCGGCTCGTGTCGCCGTCATCGGCGGCGTAGGCATGGCACCGTTTTCCGAGATGGGGTTTGTGCTGGCCACCATGCCGTTGGCCGCGGGTCTCGTTTCGCCCGATGTTCTCAAGATAATCTTCGCGGCCGGCATCCCCACGATGTTCATTACCCCGCTGATGATGGCCCTGGCGCCCAGCTTCAGCGCCGGGGCCGCGTTGCTTCGGCCGTTGGAGCGAATTTTGGGAACGCGAGGCATTTCTCAGCAAGCCGAACGTGATGAACGCATCAGCAGTCATGTGATCATCGCGGGTTATGGCCTTGCCGGGCGCCTGCTGGCGCAGTCGCTCAAGGCCACCGGAATTCGCTATCTGATTCTTGAGTTGAACGCGGAAACGGTGAGATCAGCCCGGGAAGCGCGTGAACCGGCATACTATGCCGACGTCACCAGCGAGGAAGCGCTGTCACATGCCCACATCGACAAAGCGCGTGCGCTGGTCCTGCTGATCAATGACGCTGATGCCGTGCGGCGCACGATCTCCAATGCCAAACGCATTTCCCCCGACTTGCCCGTCTATGTCCGGGCGCATTACCTCAGTGAACAGCCGCGGCTGAACGGTGCGGGCGCGCACGACATTGTGGTGGAGGAACTGGAGGCCGGCATCGAGCTCATGGCCCGCGTTCTTCGCGACAGCGGCGTGCCGCGTAACGTCATTACCGAGCGCGTCAAGGATGCCCGAGAGGAGACGCAGCCCAGCGCCAGGAAGGACACTCTGCCGCGGCGCAAGCTCAGGAACGTGGCCGAGCTCGACGAGATGAAGATCGAGTCTTTCCTGGTACGCGATGGCAGCTATGCCAGCGGGCGTACCCTCGCCGCCATGCAGCTTCGCAATCGCAGCGGCGCCCTGGTCGTGGCTGCTCGCCGAGGGGGCAAACTGCTCGAGCAGGTGCCGGCCGAAGACAAGTTCAATGCCGGCGACACCGTCTATCTGGCGGGCTCAAAGGCTTCGGTCGCCCGGGCCATTGCCCTGCTCCAGACCGGGCAGGCGGAAGATGCCGAGGCGGCCGCAGGCGAGGCCAGCGAGCCGGGGCATGTCAGTGATCCGACGCCGCGCTCGGACATGGTTCACGTTCTGCCCGAAAAGCCGCCAACGCCGCCGGCGAGCTGAACGCCGTGCCGCGAGGCACCTTCTTCTGCGCCTCGGCTTCGTCGTCCCAAGCACTGTCGGCATGGGGCAATTCAGCGACCTGCTATGGAATGGGGCGCACGCTGGGAAGCTCGCCTTCATCCACGCCCACACCCAGCGCCCCCGGGGTCACGGTGATGTTCGTGTCGGTGAATTGGTATTGGGGCCGCCCCAGGGGATCCAACTGGAGGCTCCCGTCCGCCCCGCGAAGCAGAATCAGCGCACCCTGCCCGTCGCGAGTAAAGCGGCGCACCCGGGCCACGGAGGGTTCACCTATGCTGGAGAGCGCTGCACGCAACGAGTCGATATCGGTTACCAGCTTGTCGCCGATGCTCAAAATGACGTCGCCCGCGGCAAAGCCGCGCGCTTGCCCTTGACCGCCCTTGATGACTTCAATGATGGAAACCAGCGTGGGCGGTGTGATGGCGGCGAGCCGGCGCGCGACCTCCGGGCTCTTGGCGGCTTCATTGACGCGGGCTACGGTGCCCTGCCAGGCGGGATCACCGTGCAGGGCCACAAAATCAGCTTCTTCAAGCAGCTGCTTGGCGTCGGAAAACCCGAGTTCTGCCGCGCGCTTGAGGCATTCAAGCGCCAGGGTCCGTTCGCGGCTGGCGGCAGATTCGCGCTGGGAGGTCTCCATGGCCGCGTACATGGCCTCCAGGTCGGCGGACTCTTTGTCGTTGGCGCCGAGCATGCGCACGCGCCCGGACTTGAGTTGAAGGGCCAGGCGCGCGTGGATGCGCGCGTGCAGGTAGTAGTCATCGCAACGGCCGAGGTCGTCCCACTTCCAGGTGTCAAGCAGGCCCAGGATCCTTCCTGCTTCCTCAAGGTAGCCAGCGTCCAGCAGCGCCCGGCCAATACGGCGCGCCGCAGCCACACCGAGATGCAGGGTGCCCCATGGGGCCTGCCGCTCCTGAGCCTGGGCGACGTTAGCGCGGAGCAGGAGGTCCACGGCTTGGCGCAGTGCTTCAGCCTTTGGCGCGCCGGCCCGGGTGTCAGCCAGCACTCGCGCCCGCATGAGCATTTCTGCGGGCTTGAGGTTCTGGCCCTCCTGGATCAGATGGCCCCGAGCATCCAACTCCATGCTCCAGATGTCCTCAATGGGTCCCCCGAGCTGGCGCAACCCAAAGGGCACAAGCTGACGGACTTTGGCCAGCGTCGCGGCGCATTCGTCAAAGCGCTGCAGGTCGTAGAGCACCTGGGCTTTCATCAGCCAGCCGCGCGGGTTCTGGGGGTTGACCTGCGTGAGTCGCTCGAAGTCCTGCAGGGCCCTGGCCTTGCCCGCGCTCGAATCATCGTCAATGCGCAGATAGGTCATGCCGCGGTAGAGGCGGGCGTCGAAGTTGGCGGGGTCCAGATCAAGGGCCGCCGTGGCGTCGTTGACGGCCTGGGTCCACAGACCCTGCACGTAGTGGCTCTGGGCACGGGTGCTCCATGCCCGGGCGTTCTTCGGGTCCAGGCGCAGCGCCATGGTCGCGTCGGCGATGGCCGGGGGCTGCCACCCTGAGGCGCGCCGGCGCATGGCGCGCAGCGTCCAGGCTTCGGCATCATAGGGGTCCGCCGCGATGGCCCGGGTGTAGTCTTCGTCGGCCTCCGCTGACTTGAACAGACTCTCGCGGCAGCGGCCCAGCGCCAAGAGCACGTCAGGTCGGTGGGGCGCCAGCAGGGCTGCCCGCGCAAAATCAGCCTGAGCGCCCACATAGTCGAACTGAGCCATGCGGGCGCGGCCGCGCTCCAACAGGGCCGAAATGCTCTGCTGGTCACGAGAGAGGGCCTGGCTGAAGTCCGTGAGGGCCTGGCTGAAATTTCCGGAGGCCGCGTGCAGTTTCGCCCTGTCAATGCAGGGCCGCGCGTCCACGGGGTCGAGGGTCATGGCGCGGCTGAAATCTTCCATGGCTTCCTTGATGCGACCCAGGGAAGCGCGCGCCCGGCCACGCAGCAGATGAAGCCAGGGGGACGAAGAGTCAAGCTTGAGCGCCTCGGTGCAGTCCTGCTCGGCCTCGGCGAACTTGCCCCGCGCCAATTGAGCCAGAGCGCGCAGTGCAAGTTCTTCAGCCCCGGTCGCGCCGGCGAGGGTCGACGGCATGGGCATGGCCGCGAAGGCCCCCTGAACTCGAACCCACAGGCCGTCGTCTGGTCCCCGGGCAAGAGCCGCCACGGCGCCAAATGCCTGGGCTGTCTTTAGTTCGCAAAGGGCGCGGGCGGCCAGCACCGCCATGCCCTGGGGAGGCTGCGAGGCCAGAAACCCCTGCAAGGGGCCCGCTGTCTCAAGCGGCAACTGCAGGGCGGCGAGCAGGGAGCAGGCCAGGGCTACCGTGTCGAGATCGCCCGCGGTGAATGAACGCTCACCCTGGCGCACGCGCGCCGCCAGCGCCCGGAGTGCTTCATCCAGCAGCGAGATGGTCTGGCTGGAGCGAAAGAAACTGAGACGCTCGACGTACTGGGGGAGGGAAGTGGTGATGGAGCGACCGGTGCGGTCAAAGCCCTCGCGGGCATCTGCCAGGGCATCGATGATGGCCTGGCGCTGGAAGCGCAGCGTAGCCGCCCGCGTCCGGTCAAGCCAATCGCGCGCCAGCTTGAGTGTGGCTTCGCTGGCCTCGGTTCCGGCCAGCAAAAGCTCGGCCTGGGCGAAGTCGCTGTTGTAGGCCGCCAGCCTTGCGGCCAGCAGGCGGCTTTGGGCCAGCCGCTGGCGCTGCTGCTCGATATCCCGGGGGTCCATGGCCTGGGGCACTTCATCGCCATCGGCGCTGATCAGGCTGATCAGGCTTTCCTGCGCCGTGACGTAGCCCATCATGGACATCAACAGGTTGTTATTGCTGCTGCGCTCTCCCGGTGTGAGATCCAGCGCGCGGCCGTGTGCTTCGATGTCCTCGTACTGATTGACGCGGCCGGCGATATCACGCATCAAGGGTTCGATGCGCATGCCGGCAAGGGTTTCCTGAAGGGCGCGAATCTCGTCCTCGCGCTCGGCAAGGCGCTTGCTCGCCTCCTCGGCGAGCCGATTCTTGAGGTCTTCCTGCGCTCGCCTGGCCGCCTGGGCGTTGGCCAGGGCGCGCGAAGTCTTGTCGCGATCCGTTTCGGCCGCGCCCTGCAGGTCCTCGGCGGAGCGCTTCTGGTCCACGATCCAGACAAAGAAGAGCAGCGCGCCCCCCAGCAGCATCCAGAAGCTCAGGGCCCCGGCCAGGAAAGCACCGCGGTTCTTGGCAATGACGCGCCGGGCCTGCTCGTAGGCACCATAACGATAGACGCTGAGTTTGCCGCCGTCGCGATAAGCCTGAACTTCCTGGGCGAGCTGCAGTGCCGTTTTCATGCGGCGGCTCTTATCGTGCGCCATGGCGAACTCGCACAGCGCCGCGAGTTCCGGCGGCGCCAGGGGCTCGCGTTCCCTGATCTTGCGCGGCGGACCCGCCATGACCTGCTGTAACACCGCGCCGGCCGTGGGGCCGTCGTAAGGCGGGGCTCCTGTCAGAATTTCATAGAGGATGGCGCCCAGGGAATAGACGTCGCTCTGCTCGTCGATCTCCTTGAGGTCGGCCCGGGCCTGTTCGGGCGGCATGTAGTGGGGCGTGCCGAAGACCGTGCCGTCCACGGTGAGCCCGTCGGCGTTCTGCCGCATGAGCGACTCGGAAAGCATGTTGGTCGCCAACAGGGTCAACTGCCTGCCGATCTTGTCGTCCTGGCCCTTCACACGGGCCAGGCCCCAGTCCAGCAGCACGGTTTCACCGAAGTCTCCCACCATGATGTTCTGGGGCTTGAGGTCACGGTGAATCACGCCGCGCGAGTGTGCGAAGGCCACAGCGTTGCAGATGCCTTGGAACGCCTCCAGCAGCTTCAGGCGCAGGGCCAAGCGTTTGTCGCGCGTCAACTGCGACAGGCGGTCAATGTCGCGCAGGCGCTCGGCCATGGTCTGGCCGCGCACGAACTTCATCGTGTAGTAAAGGCTTCCACTTTCGCGGCGGCCAATTTCGTACACGGGCACCACGTTGGGGTGCTCCAGCTGGCCCGTCACCTTGGCTTCGCGCAGGAAGCGTTCTACCACACCAATAGTGTCTACGCCCGCGGTGGCGGGCGTGCCGCTCTCGGCGGTTTCCTGGAGTTCGGGCAGCAGTTCCTTGAGCGCCACTTCGCGGCCGACCACGTTGTCCCGCGCGATCATGATCCGGCCTTGGCCGCCGCGCGCGAACTCGCGTTTGATCGTGTAGCGCTGGTTGTCGAGGATCCGAGAGGGGCGCCTAAGCCTTGTCGTCGAGGGGCGCTCCGTCGAGCCTTCCGATGGAGGCATCGTGGGCGCAACGTTGTAGAGCGTCTTCCGCACCACCTGTTCGAGCTTGCGGTCGTCGCCGTTTCCGATTAGTCGCGTCTCTTCATCGCTGACGCCCGCCTCTGAAAGCGCGGCCATAACCCGCTGGGGGTCAGACAGTTGCGCCGCGCCCGACCCAGCCAGGATATCCGAGGCCTTTTTGCCTGGATCCTTCACCAGCGCGACGGCGTCGGCCGCGTTCAGGCGACCTTCCCTTACGGCCAGGATGGCTGCGGCAAGCTTCTTTTGGCGCTCGTCAAGCATGGGGTTGCGGGTTCCTGCAAACCGGCCGCATGTTAGCAATGGCAGCAACAAAACAAGACACACTGGGACCTCTTTACTTCACTTCAGACACCGCAAGGGTTAAAAGCTACGCGCGCTGGCCACTGCGAGGCCGGCTCTGGTGGGTAAGTCCTGTCTGAGCGGACGGCCCAAGGCCGTGCCCCGAAACACGCTCGCTCGTCCTGGAAAGCGACAATGCCAACTCAAGCCTACATCCGATTTGAAGCAGGTCCCGCCTCCAGCCCCCTGGTGCGGGCGTGTGTAACCAAGTTGCACGGGCGTGAGGCCATCAGTGCGCTCTATCGCTTCGAGCTGGATCTAGACCTGGTGGAGGAAAAGCAGGGATCGTCCTTTACTCTGGATTGCGCGGACATCGACGTTGACCGGTTGCTGCTGGCTGATGCACGCCTCTACCGCGTTGATCTCAACGCCTCGGGCCAGAAGGAAGAGCGGGCCACGCACGGTATCATTGAGAGCTTCGAGATCGTCGGCTTCAACGGGGCGCGTCCGCGCTGCCGTGTTGTGATACGTCCCCGGCTATGGAAGCTGACCCGCAGCCGCCGCTCGCGCGTGTTTCTGGGCAAGTCAGTGCAGGACGTGATCGAACTGCTCATGGTCGACGCGGGTCTGGCCTCGGCTGATTATCGCTTTGTAGGCACCATTCCCACATCCGCGCGCGAGTACATCACCCAGTACGATGAGACTGACTACGCCTTCCTGAGTCGTTGGCTCGAACATGAGGGCATCTACTTTCACTTCGAGCAGGAAAGCGCGGCGGCGGGCGGCACCGAGCGTGAAGTGGTCGTGTTCTGCGGTGATGGAGCCTCGCAGGCGGATGCCCGGGCCGGAGAGATTGCCTATCAGGCAGTTTCGGACAGCCTGGTTTCGACAGTCAGTGTAGATGCCGTCAAAGCCACGGCCGAGATGCCGGCGGCGTCGCGGCCGCCCCTGGCGCTGGGCGTGGCGCAGGTGCCAGCGCCCGCCGTCCGTGACTACGGCGAAGAGGACTGGTTGTCTGAAGAGCATGTGCGCGGCATCACCCTGGCGCAGGGGGCGCCCATCCGTGAGATCGTGCTGAACGAGTACGACTGGAAGAACCCGACGGTGTCGCTGGTCTGTTCGGAGCAGGTGGCGGAGAGCGGCAACGGCACACTTGAGGAAATTGACAACCAGTACACGTCAACAACGGACGGCGCGCGGCTTGCCCGCATTCGCAAGCAGGAGATCCTCGCGCGCGAAAAGGTCTACTGCATCGCTACCAACTCTGTGCGCGTAGATGCCGGCACCAAGCTTGGCGTGCGCAACCATGCCCGCGCCAGCTTCAATGCATCGTATTTCGTGACCGAGATTGAGCACTTCGCCAGCCAGCACCTGGATGCCAGTGGCAGCTCGTTTAACGCGACCTACCGCAACACCATGCTGGCCATTCCCAGCGACCCCGAGAACCGGCCCTACCGGCCGGCGCGCGTGACACCCTGGCCCAAGGTCAGCGGCGTCGTGCGGGCGACGGTGCAGTCGAGCCGCAAGTCCGGCATCAGCACGCCCTTTGGGAAGATTGCCCAGTGGGATGCCGAGATGGCGCCGGACATTGATGAAGACGGCAATTACAAAGTGCAGCTCAGCTTCGATCGGGAAGCCCGCGAAAACGGCGAGGCTTCGGCACCCGTGCGGCAGGCGCAACCCTATGCCGGCGGTTACAAAGGTCAGCCCATGGGCATTCACTTTCCGCTGCACGCGGCGACGGAAGTGATCTTGACACACGTCAACGGCAATCCCGACCGCCCGGTGATAGCGGGCGCCCTGCCCAACCGCAACACAGACCCCACGAGTGTGAGCTATGAGCGGCGGCAGTCGGCCAACGCCATTGTCACGCAGGGCAACAACAAGGTCGTGCTCAGTGACAGCAAGTATTCGCGCGCCGTCGACATTCGTGCCGGCAACTCGCGTTCGCGCATGAAGATGACCAACTTCGGCCTGCACGAACTTGGCGAAATCAACAACAACTCTTCGGCCGGCGCGGCGGTCACCAGCGAGGTGCTCAGCGCCAACGTGACAACGATGTCCGGCGACATCGTAACCACCACAGGCTTCTACAGCTGGGGTGCCGATGCCTATGAGTGCAAGATCGGTGCGAGCGAGAAATACTCGCTGATCGCGGGCTACCCGCTGATTCTGAATACGATTCGCGCCATCAAGTTGGCCTTCATTCACACCGATGACTGGGCGCGCATGGGCATGGAGGATGCAGGGGCATCGTCCGCCATTGAAAGCGCAGTGATGGGCGTCAAGACGCTGGCCTTCTTCATCGCGCGTAAGGCCATCACGGACAAGTATGTGAAGGACGCCATGAAGAAGGTGGTGGAGACCAAGTACTTTCCCGCCACGCGCGAGCGCATGATGCTCAAGCTGGGACGCGTTTCGGGCGGCACGGCCAACGAGGCGGGCAAAGTAGCCGCGATTCTGGCCAAGCTGGCGGCCCTGCCCGCCACAATTGCGGGGGCCATTGCGGGGTTCTTTACCGTGGATCCCAGTGCCAGCCTGCTGTGCTACGGTGTGCGTATCCAGCGTGCGCCCAAGGGCTCCATCATTGAGGCCGTGCGCGAGGGCGAACACATTCTCATTGCCACCGAACTTGGCGCCATTGACCTGCATGCGGGCAACAACATCGACCTCGTGGCTGAGAAGTCGGTCGATATCCAGGCTTCGGACGCCGCTTCCATTACTGCCAAGGGCGGCGGGCTGGAAGTCGGCGAGGACAAAGTGCGCATGGTGTCCAAGAACTGGATTACCAAGCTGGAGATGAACGACGACGAAGTGGCCCTGATAAACGCCAAGTCGGGCAAGCGCCACCACCTGACCCTGGGCAAGGACGACTTCATTGCCTACGGCGGCGACATCCACCTTTCATCGGATGACGGCGCCACCGAGCTGTTCCTGGGCAAGGACGGCAAGGCAAGGCTGCAAAGCACCAACGGTTGTGTCGACATCAAGGTGGGCGGCAGCTTCATCTCCATCAAGAACAACACCATCAGCGTACAGGCCGCGGGCGACCTGAAACTGTGCGCAGCCGGCAAGGTGGAAATCGACGGCAAGGCCGGCGTGATGATCAAAGGCCAGAAGGTTTCCGCACGCGGTATGGACGTCGAAATGCTGGCCTCCACTTCGGCCAAGGTTGACGCGCCCAGCGTGAACATCGCGGGCGTAGGAACGGCCATTGGTAATCCCAACCCGCTGGTTCCCATGCCGCCCATTCCGGTGATCGACGTTCCGTTGCCCGCGACTGCGGCGCCCGCCACACCGCCTCCGTTCACGACCGTGGATGAGGCAGCGGCGCTCCAGACCCATAACACGCTGGTGGAGGCGTTGCGCAAACGGCGCGCCGCCATGCTGGGCATGAGCCTGAACCCGTCGCCCAACTTCAGTTAGGCGTATTCAAAGAGACTCGGCTACGGGCGTGAACCACAGGGCGATCATGAAAATCCTGAACGACAAACAGCTCGAATCTATCGTTGAATCGATGATTCCCTTACAGCGCGAGCTGCTGCCCATGGGCGCTGATCTGCTTGCGTTGATTGCGGAGGTGGAGGGCGCCAAGGCTACCGAGCGAGGATACGCGGGCGTGGTGCGCTGCATTGGCGAGCTGGCGGCCAGCAGTGTGCGCGAAACCCTTGAATCGCTCGTCTATGCCTTTCCGGTGCTCAAGGCCTGGCTGCTTCATGCCGCCCAGCCGCAGGCCGGTGCCCGGGCGCAGCCACAGTTTGCTGTCATGCTGGGCGCGATCAAGGAAGCTACGGATGCGGCTATGAAGGAGTTCGACAAGCTGATGTCGGCGGGCGCGCTCACGCCCGAGCAGGTGGCTCAACTTCGCAAGGAACTTGAAGACATAGCTGTTCCTTCCGAGGTGCCGTCGCAGCAGGCGGCCATGTCGAGCACCGAGAAGGCCATGGAGATTGTGGCCAAGGCCGAGCAGGAAATGCGGGCGGAAGTGGAGAAGCTGCTCGAGGCGGCCAACATCGAACCCGAAAAGGTCATGCCCGAGCTTGGCAAGCTCGGTGAGCCCAAGGCCGACCAGGCCCCCCCTGAGGCAGGCGCAAGTCCGGACTCCGCCCCCCAGCAGCCTCCGGCCCAGGGCGCCAAGTCGCAGCAGGAAGTCCTGGCGGAACTGGAGCAGGCCGAGCAGCAGGCCCGCTCAAATCTCCCGCAGCTGGAAAAACAGCTCGTGGATGCCGGCGTTGATCGCGCATCCATTGACCAACTCATAGCCCTGCTCAAATCGCCCGCCTAGGAATTGCACCATGCGTGTGATCAATCAGAGCGGGCTGTCCATCGGATGGTGTGTGGGGCGAGTGCCACCCCATCGCCTGACCGCGACCTGCATCGTCAAGGGTACCTATGCGCTCAAGCATGGGGGCATCGTCGAGCCGTTGAAGGAGCAGCCTTCGCTCTGTGCCGACCTCCATGAAGGCGACGATCCGGAGAAGGCCCTAGTTTATCCCTCCGATTTCGCCCTGTTCAAACCCGCCTGCGACCTGCTGCTGCGCGGCACCTGCCACGCACGCGGAGGAAAGCCTGCTACCGTTGAACGCGTGACCTTCGCGGTGGGCCGCTTTGAGAAGGCCTTGATGGTTGTCGGTGACCGCCACTGGCAGCCCGGCCTGCTCGGTGCGCGCCTCAGCGAGCCAGCACCTTTTCTGACCATGCCATTGAGCTTTGAGCGTGCGTTTGGCGGAGCCGGCCACCCGACCAACCCGTTCGGGCGCGGCTTTGTGCCCGTCGAGAAGGACCTTGTGGCCGGCCGTCATCCCCTGCCCAACATTGAAGACCCGGCGTCGCCCATAACCGTGCCCTCCTCGCGGCCGGCCCCCGCGGGCTTTGGCCCTTTGCCCTCGCTTCAGGCCAGCCGCGCGGGAAAAGCAGGAACCTACGACCGCAAGTGGCTCAAGCAGAACTGGCCCTTCTTCCCGGACGACTTTGACTGGACCTTCTTCAACAGCGCCCCGCCGGATCAGCGCCTGAAGGACTTCCCTCGCGGCGATGAGCCGCTGCGCATGCGGCAGATTCACCCAACGATTGCCAGCTTCGAGTCCCGGCTGCCTGGCACCCGGCCGAGGTTTTTCGTGCGGGAACAATCTGGCCTTCAGACCCAGGTGCGCGAAGCCCTTCTGCAGCTCGACACGATCTACGTCGACATGAACGAGCAGCGCGTGACGCTGCTCTGGCGCGGCATTGTTCCCATATCGTCCAAGCGCATGAGTGAGGTGACGGGTGTTGGCGTCGTGACTGAGCCGCTCGACCGACCCCCGGCCCCGGCCTCCCATTATGAAGCCCTGTTCGAGGAGCCCTCGGCCGTCGTGCCGTCTGAAAGGACCGGGCCGCGGGCGCTTGCCGCGCTGCCGCCGGCGACTTCGCAGGTCGCTGCGCTCAAGGCCGCGACGGACGCCGCCGTGCGCGAAGGCAAGTTGAGCGCGGGGCTCACGCAGTCGCTCCAGTTTCTGGCTGCCGCGCTGGAAGGCGCGGGCGTGGCCCCGGCGGTTCGCGCCTGGACGCGGGAGTCCCTGTCGAGTGCCGTGGCCGCAGGCCAGGATCTGCACGGAGCCGACCTCTCCGGACTGGACCTCTCCGGCTTGAAGCTCGCGGGAGCCAGGCTCGCCAACGCGGTGCTTGCGCACGCGAAGCTGTCCAAGGCCGACCTTACCGGCGCGGACCTCTCGGCCGTAGTGGCGGCCGACGCCGATTTGAGCGGGGCCAATCTTTCCATGGCGCGGCTGCCTCAGGCCGACCTCGTACATGCCGAACTCGCAGGAGCGGACTTCAGCGGGGCTGACCTTTCCGGCGCCGACTTCACGCTGGCCCGCGGGCGCAAGGTCAACTTCGCGGGGGCCAAAGCGGCCGGTGCGAAGTTCATGGAAGCTGACCTGGAACGCGCGGGCTTCATTGCCGCATCGCTGGAAGGGGCGATTTTCGATGGCGCGCGGCTGCCGCGCGCGGATTTCATGTCGGCCATGCTTCAGGGCACGTCCTTTGAACTGGCGTCGGTCCAGGAAGCGAACTTTGTGGATGCGGACTGCACGGGCCTCAAAGCCGGGCGCGGCGCCGATTTC
>JAANMU010000281.1_pt1 | contig 65368 bp, 44 predicted proteins | sample 7279701 | NCBI WGS metagenome assembly JAANMU01 (sample SAMN14094539, study PRJNA606508) | bioreactor metagenome | isolation source: A lab-scale SPAN reactor treating ammonium-rich wastewater day 57 | place: Ireland: Galway | collected 2017-03-13 | reverse complement strand
GCTGGGAAAACTCCTCGACGCCTTTCCGCCCGACGAATGCCTTCGCTACCTCCTCCACTGCGGCTACCACTTCACACCTCCGTGAAATGCGCTCTAGAGGGAGGCTCCCGCAAAGGCAGCACGGGTAGCACTGCCTTTGCGGTTGGTTATCTTTCGAATGTTTGATTCGATGACCGATCCCCCTCTTTACTCCTCAAAATACCGTCGCAGCAGTTCTTCGTAACCGCGGGGCGGGTTGCGACGGACCTTGCTTTGCATGGCCTTGCGGAGGTTGGGAGGCAGCTTGGCGAACCAGGGGTCTTCGGCAAAGCGGCGGGCCGCCGCGTTGGCGTCCTCGGCCGAGTCGGCGGCGCGGCTGTCGGCCTGAGCGGCAGTTTCGAGTTGCAGCGGGCCAGCGGGCGTTTCCTGGTTCTGCGTGGGACCGCCCGCCACCGCGGCGCCGCCCGCGTTGGCGGTGCTGGAGGGCGAGCCAGGCATCGGCGTTTGCGAGGCAGTTTGCCCCGGTTGCGACGACGGTTGCTGGCTGGCCGAAGGTTGGCTCTGGCCTTGGCCGGGCATGGGCGTTTCGGGTTGGCCTTGCTGAGCGGCCGCCTGCGCGAGCGCCTGGGCGGCTTGCGAGAATGCCTCGGCGCCGGCAATTTGCTGGGCCGTCACTTCGGGCGATTGCGGCACGAACCCAGTCCCCAACGCCGCGGGATTCGCCGGTGGCGCACCTTGACCCGCCAGATCGCCCGGCGCTGGCGCGGGGTTACCGGGCATCGGCGCCGCCTGACCCGCAGGTGGTTGCCCCTGTCCGGCAGGCTGCCCTTGTCCCGCAGGTTGCCCCTCTCCAGCAGGTTGGCCTTCTCCCGCAGGTTGACCTTCGCCCGCAGGCTGGCCTTCGCCGGCCGGCGGGGTGTTGGCGGCGAGTTGTTCGCCAAGGGGCTGCGGCGGCATCGGCTCGAAGCCCGCCAATTGCGATGCGGCTTCCAGGCCAGCGCGAATGTCTTCGTTGGCGACTTCCTGCTGACCGGAAATCATCACCGCGCCTTCGCCGGTCGCTTGCAGCGCTTGGGCGAACTGCTGCGTGGCGCGGGCCAGCGCGTCGGCCGCCGCCATTTGCGCGGGGCTGGGCTGGCCGGGTTCTCCGCCTTGGGGCGGAGCGGCTTCGCCCGCAGGCGCCTGGCCTTCGGCGGGAGGTTGACCTTCGCCGGCAGGCGTTTGACCTTCGCCAGCGGGCATCGGCTCGCCTTGCGCCAATTGTCCAAGCTCGGCGGCGTTTTGAGCAATAGCGTCGCGGGCGGCTTGTTGCGTGTCGAGCAAGTTAGCTAACGCCTCGGCGATTTGCTGATCGCGGCCGATTTGCTGTTCGCGGGCGGCCAGGCTGGCGGCGGCTCGCTCCATGCCGCGCGTCATCTCGGCTTGGGCCTGCGCCGCTTGTTGCGCGGTCGGCTGTTGCATGGGACCAGCGGCCTCGGCCGCTTGCTGCGCCTGTTGCAATGCGGCAGCCGCGCCGGGATCAACCTGGGCGGCTTGCTCGGCGAGTTCTCCGGCGTTCATGCCTTGTTCGGCAAGCTGCTGGCCTGCTTCGGCCGCCATGGCTTGTGCGGCTTCTTGCAGTTTTTGCGCGGCTTGGGCCAGGGCTTCGCCGGTGGCTTGCTGCGCTTCGGCGGCGCCTTCGGCATCGTCTTGCTCCAGACCTTCCATTGCTTCGCCGGATTTTTGCGCGGCTTGCGCGAGCGGTTCGCCGGCCTGCGGGGCGGCTTCGCCCGCGGCTTGTTGGGCTTGAGCGATGGCCTCGCCCACCTCGCCTTGGGCCTCAGCGTTGGGTTCGCCGCTGGGCTTTTCCATCGCCTGGGTGGTGGCCTCCTGGGCCATTTGTTGTGCTTGGGCGAGTCCTTCGTTCGCGGCTTGTCGCGCGGCTTCGGCCTTTGCGGGGTTGCCGCCAAGGGTTTCCTTGGCGGCCTGCGCAGCGGCTTCGGCCGCTTGCTTTAGCGTTTCACCCAGCTCGCCTTCGGCATCCTTGGCGAGAGCGCCGATCTGTTCGGCAGCCTGCTGCTGCGCCAGAGCGGCGTCGAGCGGCGACGTGGACTTGCCCGCCGCGACATTTTCAGCCGCCTGGTTGGCCGCTTCTTGTTGGGCCATGGCCTGACCGATGTCGCGCGCCGCCTCCATAGCGTCGGCGGCCTCGGGATTTCCGGCGGCGCGGGTCTGCGCGATCTGCGCGTCTTGCACCTTGGCGAGCGCCGCTTCGATGTTCTTGAGCGGGTCGGCTACCGCCGATTCGTTGGCCCGAGCGAGCGCGTCTTGGACCGCTTCTTGCGCCGCGCCAACTTGCTCCAGTTGTTCACCAGCGATTTGGGCCAATTCCTCGGCGGCTTGCTTGGCTTCCTGACGAAGCGCGGCGGCGGCTTGCTCCAGCGCGTCGGCCGCCATGCCGGCTTGCTCGGCGGCTTTGCTGGCTTGCGGCTTCGAAGCTTCACCTGGGTTTTCCTTGGCGGCGGCCAATTGCTCGCCCGCCTGCTTGAGCGGGTCGGCGGCCTTCCCAAGTTGCTCCGCGGTCTGGGGAGCGGTATTCTTCACGCCCTCTTGAATTTCTTGAGCGGTTTCCTGGGCGGCTTTGTGTTCGGCCAGCATCGCCGCGGCTTCCGCTTCGTTCAATCCCTCGCCTTCGGCCGCATCTTCGGCCGCTTCGGCAATCTGGCGTTCCGCGGCGGCGGCCCGTTCCAGGGCCTCGGCGGCGCGGGCCAACTCGCCCACCTCCACCGCTTTTTGCCGGCGCATGGTATCGGCCAGTTCCGCTTCGACTTGAGCCATGGCGCGTTCCAGGGCGTCGGCGGCGTTCATCGTGGCTTCTTCACGGGCCGTGGCCATCTCGGGCGAGGCATCGGCCAGCGTCTCTTGCGCTTCGGCGGCGGCTTCCTGGGCGTCTTGAATGGGCGCCTGGACCACGTCGGGCAGGTCTTCAGCCTTGGCGAGTTGCTCCAATTGCTCGGCCACGGCGGCTTCCTGCTTTTGCGCCTCGGCCGGATTCTCTTTGGCGTTCTCGGTGGCCTGTTCTTGCGTCTTGGCAATGGCTTCCAGCTTTTCTTTGGTCTCGGCCAGCTTTTGCACGTCGGAAGCTAGTTCGTCGGCGCTTTTGTCGGATGACTCGCGAGCGACAGCGTTTTGCAATTGCTGCTCGATCTCGGCCAACGCGCCGATCACTTCGGTTTGCTCGGCGACGGCTTCTTCTTGATGCGACTCGAACAATTCGGCCGAGGCTTCAAACGCCGCGGCTTTGGCTTGCTCCAAGAGCGGCATGGTGGTGGGGAAGTCGTCCAACACCGGCGCCAGTTGGCTCAGGTCTTTTTGAAGCTGCGCTTGCTGATCGACCAATTCGCGAGTCTGGTTTTCATCGAGGTTTTCCTGCTTGGTCGCTTCACGAAGCTCTTCCTGCTTTTCGAGCATCTCGCGCACCATCCGCAGGGCTTCTTCGCGGTCGCTGCTCACCAGGCCTTGCGTCTCTTCGAGCTTCTCCAAGAGCGCTCGCAAGCCCTTGAGAACGGCGAATTGGCTTTCGGCGGCGGCGGGAAACTCGGCCGAACGCAGGTGATCGTCGGCGTGATCGAGTTCTTCGCCCACTTGGGCGGTCTTGAGGATGCGCAACCCTTCCGAAGCGCCGGCGCCCACTTTACCGCCCCAGGTGGTCATGTCGCGGAGCATGGTGGTCAGTTGCACGAACATCTGCTTCACAAAGTCCTGGTCCTTGATGACTAGGAGCGCTTGTGGCTCGCGTTCGGCTTGCGGGAGCGCGGGGAGGTTCTTGGTTTGATCGTAGGCTTTTTGCTCGAACTGGATCATCCGGCGAACATGGGCCGAAATCTCGGCGATTTGCAGACGTTTGAGCAGTTTTTGCCGCTCGGCCAAGAGCGTGAGCATGATTTCCCGCACGCGGTCTTGCGCGGCGACGAACTTGGCTTGTCGCTGATCCTGGGGACCGGTCTGGGCTTCCACCAAGAGTTGGACCACTTCATCCATGTCGGTGCGAACCAACTCGTCCAGGCTGCCGCGCATGCTTTGGATGTCGCGGTAGATGGATTGTTCCGCCAGGCCGTTCTCCTCCAACTGGCGAAGCTGGATGTCGAGAATCCGTGAGACTAACTGCCGCGTGATCGCCCGAGCCTTTTCCTGCGCCTGTTGCTGGCGACGGAGCGAGGCCCCCTCGGCGCCGAGGGAGGAACTAACCACGAGGCAGCCCAGCAGCAGCGCAAGTGCAATCCGTTTCATAGTGGTTCTCCCACGTGCAAACACGGACCAGGGAACGCTCCCAACGGGAACGCATCAGAGGCCGATTATACATGATTTGCCGGGGAGTGAAGAAGCGTTTTCGATAGAAACTTGCGGATGAATCGGGAAGCCACCGCCGAGGCGCGGAGAAGGAAAGAGAGGAGAAAACTTAAGTAACGAGGCGCACTTGCACGCCGCTATGGAAGCGATGGACGACACGGATCGTTTGCTTGCCAAGTTCTTATCCGCGTTCATCCGTGTGGTCCGCAGTTGTTTCTCTTTCGTGGTTTGATGACTCGAGCGCCTTATCCAATTATCGATAACGCTTTGCGGGACGGCGAAATAGGCGAGAAGGCTTGAGCGACCGAGGCTGGCGCACAGATGTTTTTCAGATAGCTTTGCAGCCGATCGAGACGGATCGGGCGTTGGAACAGGCCGATGTGGTCGTCGGGACGAATCAGGCACAGGAACTCGCCGCTCATGCCATACAGGCGGCGGAACTCGCCGTGGGTGTCGATCAGGCAACGGGGATGGGGTTCGCGCCCCGCTTCTTCGGGTGCAATCAGAAGGTAGGCTTCGATATTCAATTGCCCGAGCGATTCGAGCAGGTGATCGCGTTTGACCGGGTCGGTCCACCGAGGGTCGCTACCGAGAAACACCACCGGACGCATGCCCTGGAGAAGTCGAAACAGCGTTGTGGGTTCACGAGTCGCGGCGCGGTGAAAGGCGATGTCGGGCGCGCGGTCGCCAGCGCGAAGCCGGGTGCGGCCGCCCGCGTCCTGATGCTGCGCGAGGCGGCTGCCGCGGTAGTTCACGTGCAGTTGCGCCAACTTGGCGAACATTTTGCGCTGCGTCCACCGCGCGCGCAGTAGCGGCAGAACGACTAAGTCGCGCACTAGCCGCGTGGCCAGGTTGGGCGCGAACAGCAACGTCGTGATGCGGTTGGTTTCGTGCAGCACCTCGCGGGCTTTCGGCAAGCGTTCTTCCTCATACGTATCTAACAGGTTCGCCGGCGCTCCGCCAAGCACGCGTCCCAGCTTCCACGCCAGGTTGCTGGCGTCTTGCATTCCCGTGGTGATGCCCTGTCCACCCGTGGGACTGTGAATATGGGCGGCATCGCCGGCCACCAACACGCGGCCGTTGCGGTAGTGGTCCACCATTCGGCAATGAATGCGGAACTCGGAAATCCAGGTGGAGTTGCTGATTTGCGCGTCGCGGTCGCCCGTGCGCTCGGCCAAGAGTTGGCGAATATCGTCCAGCGTGACGTTGGCCGATTGCTCGCCGGTTTGCTCCTTCACCTCTAATAACAGTCGCCAACGGCGCGGCTGGGCGAAGGGCATGGCGGCGCAGGAGCCGTCGGAATGGAGCCAAACGTGCGTCTGGCGGTGGTCGGCGCTCCAGTTCATTTCGACGTCAGCCATCAAGAACGTCATGGGATAGGTCTTGCCGACGAACGACAACCCCGCTTGCCGGCGAATGACGCTGTGCGCGCCTTCGCAACTGACCAGAAAATCCGACACGACTAGCTCCTGGCCGCCATCGGCGCGGCGAATGCGAGACACGACCTGGTTGGCGTCTTGCGTGAAATCAAGGAACTCGGTGTTCCATTCCACGTCGCCGCCGCGGTCGCGGACCTCGTCCCACAAAAGCTGCTCGGTCTCGCTTTGGGGAATCGTGATCAGCTGCGGGGCGAAGGCGCCGTGGCCCGCGGTATCGCCGAACCCCTGGAACTTCAGTTGCAGGAGCGATTGCTGTTGTGCATAGAGATTCACGGTGGTGGGGTTACCGCCGCGTTCCAGAAAGCGATCAACCACGCCCATGCACGCCAGCACCTCTGAGACGCGGTATTGCAAGCCGATGGCCTTGGATGTGGCGGAAGGCCCCGGCTTTTTGTCGAGAATCCGCACCCGCAGGCCCATTCGCAGGCAGTGACACGCCAAGGCCAGGCCGGTCGGTCCGGCGCCCACGATGAGAATTTGCGTATCGCCGCGAAACATGGCCGCCTCCGGAGTGCGCGGGAAAAAGTCCTCGTGATCGAGAGCGCAGTCTCCGGCCGTTTGTTACATTCCGCGCATGGCGCCAAGGCGATGGATGGGCGCGAAACCGCAAGCGAGGGCGATGACGGTTTCGGCGCCGGGGGGGAAACGGGTTATACGCGCGTCAGGGCGCGGTCGATGCGGGCGAGCGCGCTATCGCGGCCGAGGATATCGAGCGTCTCGAACATGCCGAAGCCAACCGCCTTGCCGGTCACGGCCACGCGCAGGGCGTGGATTACGTCGCCAATCTTGACCCCTTCGGCCTCGCAGAAATTTTTGAGCGCTTGCTCGGCGGTAGCAGCGTCGAACGATTCGAGTTGCGCTAACCGATCGCGGAATTTGGCGAGCAACGGCTTGGCCTCGGCCGGCTTGCGAAGGCGCTTCTCGAACGCTTTGTCGTCGTAGGGAAGTTGGTCGTCGGGAGTGTAGAAATCGACGTAGTCCAGAATGTCGCCGGCCACTTTCAGGCGGTCGCCCGCGGCGGCAACGATCTTGCTCAGCTTGGGCGCGGTGCTGCATGGCGGCGGCGAGGCGACGTAGCCCGCCTGCTGCAAATAAGGCAGCACCATCGACACCTTCTGCTTGGGCGGCACGCGCTGCATGTAGCGGTCCTGGAACGCGAACAGCTTTTGTGGATCGAAGCTGGCCGGCGCCTTATTGACGCGCTCCAGGGTGAAGGCGTCGATCATCTCTTGCCGGGTGAAGTCCTCGCGGGTGTCGTCCAAGGCCCAGCCCAACAAGACCAGGTAATTGATAATGGCGTCGGGCAGATAGCCCACGTCGCGGTAGAAATCGACAATCACGGGGTTAAACATATCGGCCGAAACCTGCCGGCCAATCGCGTTGGCGATGTTCATGCCATGATCGTAGAGCTTCTTGAATTCGGCATTCTTCAAATACTGCGCGATCTTCCGCTTGCTTAGCTTGTTCTTGCTGCCCGGCTCGGCCACATACGGCAGGTGGGCGTACTGGGGCAGCGGATAACCCAGCCCCTGGGCAATGAAGACTTGCCGCGGCGTGTTGGAAAGATGCTCCTCGGCCCGGATCACGTGGCTGATTTCAAAATCATGATCGTCCACCACGTTCGCCAGATGGTACAGACAAGTGCCGTCGGGACGCTGGATGACGTGGTCCTGCTCGTCGGCCCACTGGAACTCCATGTCTCCCCGGACCAGGTCCGGAAAGCGGCAGGCGCCTTCGCGGGGTATGAGCAGGCGGACCACCCGCTGGCGTCCCTCGGCCTCAAAGCGGGCCGCGTCTTCATCGGTGTGAGCCATCCAGCGGCGGCTGTACTGGAAGGTGCGTTTCTCTTTCTCGGCGGCCTCGCGCTCGGCCTGGATTTCCTCGGGGCGGGCGTAGTCGCGATAAGCCCGGCCATTGGCGAGCAGCGTTTCCACCGCCTCGCGGTAGCGGTCGCCGCGCTGCGACTGATAGTAGGGCGCGTGCGGCCCCTCGACGCCCGGCCCCTCGTCCCAATCCAGCCCCAACCAGCGAAACCCCTCCAAAATCGGCTGCAAAGCGGCATCCACGTTCCGCTGCTGGTCGGTGTCGTCAATTCGCAAGAGAAATTGTCCGCCGTGCTTACGGGCAAACAGCCAGTTGAATAAAGCAGTGCGGACCCCGCCAATATGCAGATAGCCTGTGGGACTTGGGGCAAATCGGGTGCGGACCATGATCAATCGGGGAAGAGGTGGGGCGTCGTAAACGCTGTCTATTGATGCTCAGGTTGATAAATGTGTGGTCGCCTGGGCGGGTCAGTTATTGATTCCGCCAAAAGCAGGGCGCCAGCGTGAAACCGCAAGCGGCGTTGCTTGCGGCCAGCGCGCAGCCCATCTTTCGGGCCTGGCGGCGCCATTTGCAAATTGAGAGCAAGAAACAGACCTGGGATTATAATGGAGGATAAATACGGCGCGCGGAGCAACGGTTCAGGGTAGACGTTAGGGGGCGAAAAACAAAGGGGCGTTGATGATTGCAATGCCCCCCCGGTTGTCTTACACTTGGTGGAGATTCATCCCTCGTGTAAGGTTCGGCCGGTCGGCCCCCTGGCTGGGCAACTTCTCCTTCCTTTTTTCTCCTTCCTTGAAAGCTTCGCGTGCTTCTCCCCATGCGAAGCACTCGCGCGACACAATCCATCTCGCCTAACTCATAAGGGCGCTTCGATGAAAACTGTGGTCTGCTTGTTCCTGGTTCTCTCGATGGTTTGCCTGGCTGGCGGCATGTCGGCGCGGGCCGATGAAGCAAAATCGGCCGAGGTCAGCTACTACCGCGACATTCGCCCCATCTTCCAAGCCAACTGCCAGGGCTGCCACCAACCGGCCAAGCAGGGCGGCGAGTATGAAATGACCGATTTCGGCCGACTGGTCCAAGGCGGCGAAAGCGGCGAAGCGGCCGTTGCCCCCGGTAAGCCGGAAGCCAGCTATCTCATTCAACAAATCACTCCGCAAGACGGCGCGGCGGCGATGCCCAAAGACAAGCCGCCGCTTACGGAAACCGAAATCAACAAGATTACGTTGTGGATTCAGCAAGGCGCTAAGGACGATACGCCCGCCTCGACGCGCCCGCACTTCGACATGGACCATCCCCCCACCTATCCCCTGCCGCCAGTAATTACGGCCCTGGACTACGCGCCCGACGGCAAGTTGCTGGCGGTATCGGGTTATCACGAAGTCGTGCTGCACCGCGCGGATGGCTCAGGTGTTGAGGCCCGGCTGGTTGGCATGTCGGAGCGGATCGAATCGGTCGCCTTCTCGCCCGACGGTAAGAAATTGGCGGTTACGGGCGGCTCGCCGGGGCGGCTGGGCGAGGTGCAAATCTGGGACGTGGAGAAGCGACAACTGCTGCTCTCGCTTCCGGTCACCCACGACACCTGCTACGGCGGAAGCTGGTCGCCCGACGGCAAGCTGGTGGCTTTTGGCTGCCCCGATAAGACGATCCGCGGCATTGAGGCCGACACCGGCAAGCAGGTGCTATTCAACGGCGCCCATGAAGATTGGGTGCTGGACACGGTATTCTCGGTCAAGGGCGATCACGTGGTCAGCGTCAGCCGCGACATGTCGATGAAGTTGGTCAACGTCGAGACGCAACGGTTTATCGACAACATCACCAGCATCACGCCTGGCGCGCTGAAGGGCGGGCTGCACGCGGTGGATCGCCATCCGACGAAGGATGAGCTACTGATCGGCGGCGCCGACGGGGCGCCCAAAATTTATAAGATGTACCGCGAGCAGGCCCGGCAGATTGGTGACGACTTCAACAAAATTCGCGCGTTCGACGCGCTTCCTGGCCGGCTGTTCAGCGTGGCGTACAGCGCCGATGGGAACCGGATCGTGGCGGGCGGCAGTTACAACGGAAGCGGCGAAGTGCGCGTCTACGACGCCAACAACGGCCAGCAAGTTTCCCGCACCGTGTTGAAAGACAGCGGCGTGTTCGCCGTCTCGTTCCATCCTGACGGGCAAACCGTGGCCGCGGGCGGTTTTGACGGCAAGGTCCGTTTGCTCGACGCGGCCACCGGCCAGGTCAAGCACGAGTTTTACCCCGTGGCGCTGGAGACGGAAGTAGCCGCGAAGTAGTCGCGTGGGGCAGGCTCTCAGCCTGCCGAATGGCCCCTAACTGGCAGACCGGAAGCCTGCCCCACAGAGCAACCATGAGCGATTTCCTGGTTAAACATTGGGTGGGCCAGCGCGTGACGGTCACTTTGCGGGCGGCGATCCCCACCAAGATCAAAGGTGTCGTGGCCGAGGCTGACAATGCGTTTTTGGTGCTCGAACAAACCAATCAACTGCGGCTGTTGATCCCGTTTTCCTCGGTGCTGCACGTCGAGGAGGACGCGGGAACGCCCTAGTTTTATCTTCCCGCGGGACGAGTCTCGCGACGTTTTGTTTTTCGATAGCTTCTTCCATCTGCTCGCGTATATACCGCCGAATCGGAGTCGAAGATGAACGTGTTGCGTCTTACCGGATTATCGCTCGGACTGGCCGTGGGTCTGCTTGCGGCGGGCGCGTGGGCCGAGGAGCTTCCGCCGGGGTTGAACGTGGTTGCCATCGAAGCGCAGCCCGAAACGATCGACTTGGCGCATAAGTTCGACTACCGGCAATTGCTCATCGCCGGCGTGCTGGACAACGGCCAGCGCGTGGACCTGACCCGCATGGCCAAGCTCCAACATCCGGCGCAGTTGGTCGCGGTGGATGAGTTTGGCCTGGTGCGCCCCAAGACCGATGGACAGGAAACGCTCACGTTTACTTACGGCGCCCATGCCGTGCGGGTGGCGGTCAACATTGCTGGCGCCGCCACGGCGCGACCCACCTCGTTTGTCCAGGACGTACAGCCGGCGTTCTCCAAGATGGGTTGCAACGCGGGCACCTGCCACGGGTCCCAGGATGGTAAGAACGGCTTCAAACTTTCGCTTCGCGGGTATGACCCGCTGTTCGACCACCGGGCGTTCACCGACGACCACGGCTCGCGGCGCGTCAACCGCGTGGCGCCCGACCAAAGCCTGATGCTGCTCAAGGCCAGCGGCAGCATCCCGCACGAAGGCGGCGTGCGCACCCGGCCCGGCGAACCGTTCTATGAACTGGTCCGGCAGTGGATCGCCTCTGGCTCCAAGCTCGACCTGGATGCTCCCCGCGTGCAGTCGATCGAAGTGTTTCCGAAGAACCCCATCGTGGCTCGGTCGGGGATGAAGCAACAAATGCGGGTAGTGGCCACCTACACTGACGGCGCCACGCGCGACGTTACCAACGAAGCCTTCATCGAAAGCGGCGACATTGAATTGCTGGAAGCCGACCAGCGCGGAGTCATTACCACCCTTCGTCGCGGCGAAGCCCCCGTGCTAGTGCGGTATGAAGGCGCCTATGCCGCGACGACCATTACCATCATGGGCGACCGAAGCGAGTTTGCCTGGAGCAACCCGCCCACGTTTAACTACATCGACCAGCACGTGTACAACAAGCTCCAGCGGGTCAAGATTCTCCCCAGCGAGCTATGCACCGATAACGAATTCGTGCGCCGCGTGTATCTGGATTTGACCGGCCTGCCCCCCACCGTGGAGCAGGTGCGCGCTTTTGTGGACGACCCGACCGACTCGCGCCAGAAGCGTGACGCGCTGGTCGACCGCCTGGTGGGTAGCCCCGAGTACGTCGCCTACTGGACCAACAAGTGGGCCGACATGCTCCAGGTCAACCGCAAATTTCTGGGCGAAGAAGGCGCCATGGCGCTGCGTAACTGGATCGAGCAGCAGGTTTCCGCAAATACCCCGTATGATGTGTTCGCCCGGCAGGTACTGACTGCGGGCGGCTCGAACCTAGAGAACCCACCCGCCTCGTACTGGAAGATTCTCCGCGATCCGGTGGACGCCATGGAGAACACCACGCACCTGTTCCTGGCAATCCGCTTTAACTGCAACAAGTGCCACGACCACCCCTTCGAGCGCTGGACGCAAGACCAGTATTACCACCTGGCCGCTTACTTCGCGCAAGTGGGGTTGAAGGAAGATCCGGCCTTTGCCGGGAAAAAAATCGGCGGCTCGGCCGTGGAAGGCGCCAAACCGTTGGTCGAAGTCGTGTTCGACAAAGGCGGCGGAGAAGTGACCCATGCGCGCACGGGGCAAGTCGCCACGCCCGCGTTTCCCTACGAGCACGGCGATGCTCCTTCCGCAGATGGCTCGCGCCGCGAGCAGTTGGCGCATTGGATGACGTCGCCGCAGAACCCGTACTTCGCCAAGAGCTACGTGAACCGGCTGTGGGGGTACCTGTTTGGCCGGGGGATCATCGAGCCAATCGATGACATCCGCGCCGGCAACCCGCCCACCAACCCTGAACTGCTCGACGCGTTGACGCAGGACTTCCTCGCGAGCGGTTTCGACATCCAGCACATGCTGCGCACGATTTGTAAGTCGCGCACCTACCAGCACTCGCTGGTCCCCAACGAATGGAACTCGGACGACACGATCAACTATTCTCACTGCATCCCCCGGCGGCTCCCCGCCGAAACCCTGTTTGACGCCATTCACTTGGCCGCCGGCGCCACACCCAACATTCCCGGTATCCCCGTGGGTTTCCGCGCCGCCGAGATTCCCGATGCGGGCGTGGCTGTGCCGTTTCTGGACGATTTCGGCCGCCCGGTGCGGGAAAGCTCGTGCGAATGTGAACGGTCCGATGGCATGGTGCTGGGGCCGGTGATGAAGCTCATCAACGGTCCCACCGTGGCCGACGCGGTTCACGACCCCAACAACGCGCTCACGCGCTTGGTGGCCCAGGAGCAGGACGACGTGAAGGTGGTTGAGGAAATCTTTGTGCGGTTCCTCGCCCGCAAGCCGACGGAAACGGAGCTCCAGTTAGGCATTCAAGCCATGCAAGCCGTGGGCGAAGGGCATGACGCGCTGGTCGCGCAGCTCAAAGCCTACGAGGAGCAACTGCCGACCAAGCAAGCCGCGTGGGAGCAAACCGCCGGGCGCGAGGTCCAGTGGGTTCCGCTCGACCCGGCCGAGATGACCTCGATGGTCGGCGCTCAATTCGCCAAAAAAGAGGACGGTTCGATCTTTGTCTCGGGCGCCAACGGGAAGGACGCCTACACCATCGTGGCCCACTCCAACCTCAAGGGCATTACCGGCGTGCGACTGGAGGCGCTGGCCGATCCCGCGCTGCCGGCGGGCGGCCCCGGCCGGGCTCAGAACGGCAACTTCGTGATCCACGAATTCAAGCTGTCGGCGGCCAACCCGTCCGACCCGCGCGGCGCCCAGCCGGTGACGCTGCAAAACGCCACCGCGAACTTCAGCCAACAAAGTTGGGACGTGCGCGGCGCCATCGACGGCAACGAAGGCACGGGATGGGCGGTCTCACCCGAGTTCAACAAGAACCATACCGCCGTGTTCGAAACCGCCGAGGACATCGGCCAGGGCGATATGACCACACTCACCTTCACCTTCCTCCAGCAGTTTCAGGATGGCAAGCATACGCTGGGCCGCTTCCGGCTGGCGGTCACTAACTCGCCGCGGCCGTTCACCATGAACAGCCTGGCGCCCGAACTGGTGCAAATCATCAAGACCCCGGCCGAGCAGCGGACCGAAGAGCAAAAGCAAAAGCTGGCCGCCTACTACCGCACCCAGGACCGCGAGCTGGCGCGCTTGCAGGCCGAAGTCAAGAAGAGCGAAGACTTGCTCAAGAACCGCCGCCTGGTCGGCGTGCAAGACCTCGCCTGGGCGCTGATTAACAACCCGGCGTTCTTGTTCAATCGCTAGTGGTCCGATTTTCTCGGAAGTCCGCGTTTGACCATGTATCGCGAGTTAATCGTTTTCTCGTGGGCCGCCTGTCTGGATGGAACGCGTCCCTGCGGGAGTCAAGTTCGACGCAGATGGAACCAAAAACGCAGTTACAAGGTCGCTGGATTGCCGTATTCGGTGAGTACGAGGGCAATGCGGAAACCGATCCCAAGGTTATGAGTCAGTTTGAGTTCGTTTTTGCCGGAACTCAGTTTCAATCGGTTTCTCCCGGCTACACCCGCAAAGGCGATTTCCACGTCGATGCAGCGACGGAGCCAATGGGCCTCGTTTTCAATTTCGATGATGGCCGAATCGCAGAAGGTATTTTCAAGTTTGACGGCGAACAGTTGTGCCTCTGCATGGCTGCTCCCGAAGAACCACGACCGGAAGAATTTACAGCGCCCAATGGTACTGGACACTTGCTGACGATCTTTCAAAGGCATGCAACCAACGAGTAGATCGGAGGTCAGCAGGGGATTGAGCCAGCGCCGCGCGCTCCCACCCCAGCGCGACGACGAGATTAGGAGGAAAAGGCGTATCGGCATAATACGACCGCCCACACGTCACATAGCCGGAAGCTAACAGCCTCCGGCGATTGCTGGCGGCGATGATCGCCCCTACGCCGGATCGTGGGGTTCAAACACAAGCGGCATTTCCGAAAGCGGATCGGCGATGCGGACCGCCAGCTTGCCTTCGAGTAACTCCTCGATCACGTGGCCGACGACGCTTTCACGCCAGCCTTGGGCCAGCGCGGGCGGCTGTTCGTCGGCTTCGCCCGGCAGCTTGCCTTGCTGCTGCAGGCGCCACGCCACCAGGTCGCGCACGTCTTGCACCGTGCCCACCAGGCCGGGCGCCACATGGGCGTCGCGGCAAATGCTTCCCAGGGCGGTCGAAAGAAACTGCCCTAATAGATTAAACGGCGGCGTAGAGTTTTTTCGGCCCATGTGCGGCAACTGCTCATCCGAGAGCGTCAGCCCCCGCTCAATGGCCGCCGCGATGAGGGGAAGCTGCCGCTTCAAGTCGCCGCGCTCCATGCCGCGCAGCGTTTGAATGTGCTTCTCGTCGGCCGATTGGCGCTTGGCCAACTCCACCAGTAAATCATCGCGCAGCACGCGCTTGGCGGGGCAATTGCGCCGCTGGGCTTGCTCGTTCCGCCACCGCCAGAGTTCGCGCAGCACCGCCAGCGCACGGTTGGAAAGCCCGGATACCCCCTTGACCCGCCGCCAGCGTTCGCGGTTTTCCTCGGCCTCGATTTGTTCCCGCCAGGCCCGCATCTCGTCGTCCATCCAGGCTTCTCGCCCCAGGCGGGATAGCCGCTGTCGTAATTTGTGGCAGAGCGGCGGAAGGTGAATCACGTCCTGCAGCGCGTACTCGATTTGCTTCTTGGTGAGCGGCCGGCGGCGCCAGTCGGTGCGCGTCTCGCCTTTGGGCAACTTGACGTTGAGCATCCGCGTGACCAGCGAGCTGTACGCCGCCGGGTACTCCAATCCGATCAACCCGGCGGCAATCTGGGTGTCGAATAACCGGTTCGGCGGCCGCCCCACGGCACGAAGGCAGAACCGCAGTTCCTCGCGGGCCGAATGCGCCACCACCTCGCGGCGCGGGTCGGCCAGCCATTGCCACAGCGGCGCCAAGTCGTCGATCCCCAGCGGATCGATCACGGCCAGGCGCTCGCCAACCGCCACCTGCACGAGGCACAAATGCGGGTGAAACGTGTGTTCCGAGACGAATTCCGTGTCGAAGGCGACTAATTCGGCATCGGACAACGATTCGCAAAACTGCCGAAGCTGGGCCGAATCGGTAATGCTGTCGTACTGCACGCGGGCGGGACTTCTTGAAGGAAACGCGGCTAATTGCCCCTGCGCGCATCATAGTAAACGACTGGCGTTTTGGCTACCGCACCGCACGCGGCTGCGCGGCAAGATTTTACGGCGAGCGGCGCCGCCGTGCCCCACTACCGGCCGACCCACGGGTATCGTGCTCAACATGGCTTACGGTCGTCAGGGCGAGTGCCGTAATACGCACATTCCCGCCATTCTGGAAATGGCCGGCGTGCCCTACACCGGCTCCAGTCCCATGGGGCACGCGTTGGCGCTCGACAAAGTGATTACCAAGGTGTTGATGCTCGACGCCGGCGTGCCCACGCCCGCCTACAAGGTGATGAGTCGCCCCGGCCAGAGCGAGGCCGGCCTGACCTACCCGCTGGCGGTCAAGCCGATCCACGAATTGACCAGCTACGGGTTGCAGTTGGTCCACCATCGTCAGGAACTGGATGCGGCGGTGGCGGCCATTGTCAAACCTGTGGGCAGCCCGCGCTGGTGGAGGTCTACGTCGACGGCCGCGACGTATGCGTCGGCCTGCTCGGCAACGCCCCGATGGAGACGCTGCCGATTGGGGAATTGGACTTCGGCCAGCGCGCGCTCAATCTCAACACCTGGGACGACAAGCACCACAAGCGCGTGGACGAGGCGACTAAAATCTGTCCCGCCCCGCTCGACGAGCGACTGGCCGATCAACTGCGCGAGATTGCAGTCGCCACGTTTCCGGCCTGTCATTTGAAAGATTACGCGCGGGTTGATATTCGCATTGATCCAGCGAGGCGGCCGTACGTATTGGAGATTAATTCAATGGCCTCGCTGGGCGACGGCGACTCGTACATGAAGGCGGCGCTCACGGCCGGCTACACCCACGCGCAACTGGTGAATCGCATCCTGGACGTTACCCACCGCCGCTACTTTGGGACCGAGGTTCCGCGCGCCGCGCCGTGCGCTTCCCGTGCCCCCAACGCCGCTAATATTCCACTGGCCGTGGTGTAAATGTTTTTCTGTGCAGCGCCCTCGCGGCGCGGTTGTGAATGGTTTATTAAATCGTCGTAGCGGCATTTTACAAAGCATTCGGGGGCGCTCGCGCCGCCGCCACGGAACGATTCACAATCGCGGAGCGAGTGACCTGCCTGACCGGTTTCACTCGTCCAGACACATAAGGTTATTCGCTGACGTCGGGAAGCGTGTCCGACGGATGCCGCAGCCGCGGTTCGTCCAGCCGCAAGGTGAGCAGCCAGCCGGCCGTGTTCACCGCCGCCACGGCCAGAAACACGGTCTCCAGGCTGGTGGCGTCGATGGCGGCGCCCACTCCCGGCGCCAAGAATGCCGGTCCCGCCTGGCATAAGTTCAACGTGCTGAGAAACCGCGGGTGGTCGCTGGGCGGGCAGATTTCCAGCGTGTAATTGTTGAGCAACCGTAAGGTGACGGGCGTCAGTCCCAGGAACAGGAACACCAGGAAGTAGAGCGACCGGCCTTGCTCGCCCCCGTGCGCCAACGCCAGCGCCGCCAGCGGCAACAAGACAATTAACAGCAATGACAACCGCAGCACCACGCGATTGCCGCGCCGATCGGCAATCGGCCCCGCCAGCAAACTAAACGCCGCCGTGCCGACGTTCTGCACCACCACCCACAACACCAGGTCAGCGAACTCCAACCCCAGCCGGTCCCGTCCCAACGCCTGATAGTGCGGGAACAGCATGATCGACGACCCCGACAGCGTCGCCGCCAGGCACAGGCAGCGGAAGTTGCCGTTCTCGCGCACCACTGAGAGGCTATCAGCGAGTTTTCGCTTCAGCCCTTCGCTCGGTTCGTCGTAGTCGTCGGGCGGCTCGGCCAAGAGCAGCGCCGAAAGCGCCGCCCCAATGAAGCACACCCCCGCGAACCCGAAGATCCATTCGACGCGCGGAGGCTGCGCGCCCAGCCACCCCGGCAGCAACCACCAGGCCGCGGCAATGGCCGCCACCGACCCCGTCAGGTTGGAAACCCCCAGCAGTCGCCCACGCCGCGTCGAGCGCACCAATTTGCCTTGCAGCGTCTGATAAATCAGTTGATGCAGCCCGGTGCACGCGAAGAACACGCCATACAGCACCAGGAACATCGCCGGCGCCCACGAGGTCGCGCTTTGCCAGTCGGTTGAAGCATTAGCCACCGAAGGAATCAGCCACATCGCGGCCAACAGCAGAATGGCGGCCGCCATGCCCAACGTACACGCGAACAGCCCGTACTTCTTGCGCCGCGCCACGTTGACCCGCCGGGCCAGCAGCACCGGGGGCACACTTTGTCCCAGGCGGTTGAGCAGGGGCAAGCAGCCGCGCAGCCACGCCGCGCCGCCTAGCATGTCGAGCACCGCGGGCACGATGGTGGTCTCGGTCTTAAAGATCCACCCCACGCGGGTGACGATCTGAAACACCACTAGCACCGCAAAATTCCGCGGCTCGCGCGGCAGCGCCGTTTCGACGGGCGTCTCGGGATGATCCGAAGAAGAAGGCGCGGCGTCTTCGTCCGCAAGAGCTTTTCCAGAGGGGCGGCGCATGGAGGTAGTATAGTCGGACCGGGCTATCGCCGCTGTGGCGGGCAATCATTCGGGAAGCGCGAAACCGCAAACGACATCGCTTGCGGTTTCGCGCTCTCCGGGGCCTGCGGTAAATCAAGGACTTCGTTGGTTACACACCTACAAGGACTTTCACGCCATGGTCGTAAACCGCCGGTAAAGACTGGCGTAAATGCCGTCTTGCTCCAATAGCTCCTCGTGTCGGCCGCGTTCACAAATGTGGCCGTGATCCAACACCAGCACCTGATCGGCGTGACGAATGGTGCTAAGGCGGTGCGCCACCACAAACGCGGTGCGGTCGGTCAACAGCACTTCCAGCGCCTTTTGAATGCGCTGCTCCGTCTCGCTATCGATGTTGCTGGTCGCCTCGTCGAGGATCAGGATTCGCGGGTCGGCCAGCAGCGCGCGGGCGAAGCAGATCAACTGCCGCTGCCCCGCCGAGAGCGACACGCCCCGCTCGCCCACCCGCGTATCGAAGCCCTGCGGCAAATTGTCGAACAGGTCCAGGCAACCTAACCGCCGCACGGAATCGATCACTTCCGCGTCGCTTGCATCCGGCTTCCCCATGCGAATGTTCTCGGCCACCGTGCCTTGAAAGAGGAAGTTCTGCTGGAGCACGATGCCCATTTGCCGATGCAGGCACGCACTGGAAACAGCGCGCACGTCGTGCTCGTCGATCAGCACTTGGCCCGTGTCGGCCAGGTAGAACTTGGCAATCAAGTTGACGATCGACGTCTTGCCGCTGCCGGTGTGTCCCACCAGGGCAATGGTCTGACCCGGCTCGGCGGTGAACGAAATCTCGTGCAGCACCGGCTGATGGGGGTCGTACCCAAACGTGACGTGTCGAAACTCCACGCGGCCCACCAGCGGCTCCAGGCGGAGCGCGTCGGGCGGGTCGGTCCATTCCGGTTCGGTATCGAGGAACTGGAACAGCCGCTCGGCGCCGGCCATGGCGGTCATCGCCTGATGGTATTGGTTGCCAATGGTCGAGATCGGCGCAAAGAACATATTGGCCATGAAGAAGAAGCCCACCAGCGCCCCCACCCCCGCGCCCGAGGTTGGATCAAGCACCAGGTAGCCGCCCACCATCAGCAAGGTAGCGATGAAAAGCTGGTTGTTCAGGTCCAACAGCGGAATGAACAGCCCATGCGTCTTGAGCACCGCCGTGTTGTATTGGGAATGGTCGTCCACCAAGTCGCGAAACAGCCGCGCGTTCTCGTCCTGGCGCACAAAGCCTTGCGTCACGCGCACGCCGGCCACCGACTCGGCCAGGGTAGCGACCACGCGGCTATAGGAGCGGCGCATCGCCCGCAGAACGCCGCTCAACCGGCGATGGAATGTTCGGTTGATTAGCCACAATACCGGCGCCAGGCCCAGCACGATCAAGAACAACCGCGGTTCGTACCACAACATGCACGCCGCGGCCACGACCATCTGCCCCAACTGCACCAGGGTCACAAACAGCACGTCTTGCACGCCCAGGCGCACGTCCTCCACGTCGGAAGTCATGCGGCTGATGATGCGGCCGACCTTGGTCCGTTGGAACCAGCTCAGTGGCATTCGCTGGAGGTGGGCAAAGACGCCGTTTCGCAAGTCGTTCACCACCGCCTCGCCTAGCGCCAACGCCAGCCGTTGGCGAAAGTGCATGACCACTTGCGTCGAGAAGGCAAGGAGCGCAAATCCGGCCGCTCCCCATGCCACACCGGCCGCGTCGCCGCGCTGAGTCGGTCCATCAATGACCGCCGCCACCACCCAGGTGAGCGCCGGCAATTGGATCGACCGCAGGATGACCAGCACGATCAGCCAGTTGCGCTGTGCGGCGTAGGGCCGCGTGAACTCCAATAGCCGCCGGATCAGCCGGTAGTCGAGCGGGCGTTGCCGCGGCTCCTCGTGCTCGTCATCGCCGGTGCGCGTCAGCAACCGCGCCGGCCCCCGCACCCCCACCGCCGCCCCATCTTGTCGAAAGAAAACTCGCGCCACGTGACTCACTCAAACGAAAATCTTAATGACGATACAGATCAACAGCAGGAAGAAGAAAGAACGACGGATAAAACAGGTGGATAGCGATGAGAAAGGAAAAGTTTGAATCAACGATCGGTTGCTTTCCACCGCCTCGGCCACCGCCCGCAATGAGGATTCAGGAACGATACAAACACCCGGTCAGCAAAACTCCCTTTCTATCCGTAATCATCCGTGTCATCCGTGGTTGAAACTCTTCCCTTCTCGTTTGCTTTACCAGATTATCGGTAGACGGATTTCGAATTAGGACGCCGCGGCCAGTTCCTCCAGCAAATTGCCGAACTGGAGTTGCACCAGGCGGCGGTAGTAGCCGGGGGCGTGCATTAGCTCGTCATGCCGGCCTTGCTGCACGATGCGGCCTTCCCGCAACACGATGATCCGGTCGGTGCGCTGCAACGCGCTCACGCGGTTCGAGATCACCAGCGTGGTGCGGCCTTGCGTGGCGGCGGCCAGCGCCTGTTGGATGTCGTGTTCGGTTTGGGCGTCCACCGCCGCCAGCGCGTCGTCGAGAATCAGGATCGGCGGATCGAGCACCAGCGCTCGGGCCAACGCCAGCCGCTGCCGCTGTCCACCGGAAAGGTTCGAGCCGTGTTCGCCGATAATCGTCTCGTACCCTTCGGGTTTCTCGCGGATAAAGCGGTCTGCCGAGGCCAGCCGGGCCGCCCGTTCGATCTGCTCGCGCGTGGCGTCGGGCCGGCCAAAGGCGATGTTGGCGGCAATGGTGTTGCTGAACAGGAACGTGTCTTGAAACACCAGGCCGATGTTGCGGCGCAGCTCGTCCAGATCGCACGAGCGGACATCGATGCCGTCGACCCGCACGGCGCCGTCGGCCACGTCGTAGAACCGGGGCAGCAGCGACAGGAGCGTGCTTTTACCCGCGCCGGTTTCCCCGGTAATGCCCACGCACTCGCCCGGTTCGATCGTCAGCGATACGTCCCGCAGCACGCGGCGCCGGCCAGTGTAGCCAAACGCGACGTTGTTGAACTCAATCCGCCCGCGCGCCCGGCCGAGCGGAATCGGCTGGGGCGGGCTAGGGACCGCCACCGGAGCGTCGACCACCTGAAACACGCGTTCGGCGCCGATCAGGCTGGTCTGAATGGTGTTGGCGATGCCCGTGATGTTCCCCACCTGCGCGGCGAACTCATGCAGCAGGTTGGCCATCACAAACAACCCCGCTCCCAGCGGAATCTCGCCGTGGATGACCAGGTAGCCGCCGTAGCCCAGCAGCACCAACATGTTCAGTTGCGTCAGCGCGCCCATGATTGGCTGAAAAGTGCTGATTCGCCAGAATATTCCCTCGCGCTCGGTGCGAATCCGTTGCACCGCGCCGGCAAAGCGGTCGATCTCCTCCTGCTGCCGTCCAAATCCTTTGACTACGTGCACGCCATGGACATTCTCCACCAGCAGCGCAATGGCTCGGTCCATCAGATCGCCCGCGCGGCGATAGGCCGGCTGCACCGCCCGCGAGAACGCCACCGCGCCCAGCCACAGCAGCGGCGTCGAGGTCAGGCAGGCGGCCGTCAACCCGACATGCACCTGGAGCATGTACGCCACGTACACCCCGAGCGTCAGCAGCACGGTGAACACTTTGACCACCACGCCATCGACAAAACTCCGTACGGCCTGCACGTCGCCCGCGGCGCGATTGATGAGTGAACTGCTCTCGTTGGCGTCGAAGAACTGGAAGCTCAGACGCTGGAGCTTGTCGTACACTTCGGCCCGAATCTGGCTGACGATCTTCTGCGACAACTCAGCCGAGGCGGCGGCCGACGCATACCGCACCACCGCCGTCGTTAGGGCCAGCAGCAGCACCCCGGCGGCAATCGCCGCCACGACCGCCAGTGGCGGCCAGGCGGCGGGAGGCGCCAATCCCAGCGGCCAGCGCGGCGGTGTTCCGGCAGGATCGAGCACATGCCGCAGGAAGTCGATCGCCAGCCCACACAGGCTCAGGCTGACCAGGCCCAGTCCCACGGTCGCCAAGTGCAGCACCACCACGCGCAGACTTTGGCCACGAAATCGCCACGTCAGCGCCAGCAGACGCCGAATGGTCGCCCAGGCCGCGTTGCGGCCGGTTGCCCCGAGAGTCGAATTGTGCGCAGCGTCGTTACGAGAGGTATTCAGCGAGATCACAGCGTCTGTTCAAAGCCCGTCGTGGGTTGTATAGGCGTCACGAAAGGCGAAGAGTATAGTCCCCGGCGACTTTTGTGGGCATGCGGCATTCCGCACTTTTTGCCCGGTCGTAAGTAATGCGGATATTCTATGCACACTGGCCGGCTGGGGAGAATAAAAAGACTCGGCAAGGCGGTAACCACATTGTGAAAGAGAACCACGGATGGCACGGATGACCACAGATAAGAAATTGAAAGATTACTTTCTTGTTTCTGAGCGCAGAGCGGTTCTCGATCGGTCGAGAACAGGAGGACGGGTCGCTGATCGGTTCTACAGTGCATGGACTCCCTAAAAATATCCGTGCTCATCCGTGTCATCTGTGGTTCGATTTCTTTGTGCCTCCGAGAGACTTGGCGATGACTTACCTTCTCTTTCCCGGACGCCACCACTTGTTGACGGACTTTCAATTGGACTATCTGGCGTGGGTCACGTGCGGCGATCCGGCGGAACTGCGGGACGTGAACGGGGCGCCGCTTGAACTGTCCACTCCGATCAAGGCCGTGATTTGGGCGGTCACTTCGGCCAATCACGCCAACACGCGGCGGAATCCGCTGCCGGCGCATCGGCGGGAAGCGGCGATCGAGGAGTTTGCGCGAGACTTGGATGTACCGTCGTACGTGTACCTGATCGACGATCTTGGCCCGACCGCGCGCTTCGCGGAATACGTGCTCAAGAAGATCGAGGTAGACAGCCAAGGGCGATTCCGCCTGACACCCCAGAACACGGTGGTCGGCTGCTCGACGCCCTCGGTCATCGCCCTATACGAGGCGCTGGGCTTTCGCATCCTGCCGTTCGAGTTGGCCGACCGCGAGCGGGAAACTTACGCCGACCAGCGGCCCTGGGAACTCATCGAAGCACTCGTGCAAACCGGTCTGGCGGGCAGGCCGTGGCGCACCGACCGCACGTACATGACCAAAGTGGCCCGCGCCACGCGGCGGCTCTACGAGAAGTACAACTATGGCGACGCGATCATCGACCTGCACCGCCGCCCGCTGCTCACCGCCGACGGCGACCTGACCGCCACCCGCGATTACAACGTCTACGTGCGGTCGTTTGACGAGGGAGCGCCGCGCAAGTACGAGCGAATCCGCGACTTCGTGCTGCCGGGGCGGATCGTCGATATTGGCTGCTGCACCGGCTCGTTAATCCGTGAAATGACCCGCGACGACCGGCTGCGGGAGTCCGACTTTTACGGCATCGAGGTAGCCCGGCCGCTCTACGCCGAATGCCTACACCGCAAGGAGCAAGGGGCCTTCGCCAACGATAACGTGTTTTTCTACCAGCGGGACTTCGCCGCCGGGCCGATTTTTCCCGAGGCGTCGATCCACACCTTTACCACGGTGGCTTTGACGCACGAGATCGAATCCTACGGCGGCCGCGCGGCGTTGGAGAATTTTCTGCGGCTGCTGTACCAGCAGACCGCAATTGGCGGACGTTGGGTTAACTTCGACGTACTCGGCCCCGAAGACCGCGACCAGGTGGTCTACATGAAACTGCGCAGCGATGACGGCGTAGACGATGATCCCCGCCGCGAATATCCGCCCGAGGAGCGCGAGGCGCTACGGCAATATCTACTGACGCTTTCGACCGCCGGCCGCTTCCGCCGCTTTGCGCGGGACTTCCGCCGCGAGGAAGGCTACGCGCTGCCGTATCGCGAGACGACTACCCAAGGCGAACCGCTGATCGAATTACGCTTGGAGGACGCTTGCGAGTTTCTCTCGAAGAAGGACTACCCCGACAACTGGCGAAGCGAGATGCACGAGCGGTTCTGCTTCTGGAGCTTTGCCGACTGGCGCGCCGCCTTGGAACAGGTCGGCTTTCGCGTCCATCCGACCTCGTATGCGTTCGTCAACCAGTGGCTGGTGGAACACCGCTACCGTGGCCAGGCCGACCTCTTCACCAAATCCCGCGACGGCCTGACGCCGCTCGCCTATCCGCCCACGCACGTCGTCTTTGCCGCAGACAAAGGACCGTGAAGCGACGATGTGTAGGACCCAACGGGGTCGGGTTGGTTTTTCGGCCAATACGGTCACCCTACGCAGAAACCTTTGGCCGAAAAACCTACCCGACCCCTTCCGGCGCCAACGCCTGGGAAGTGCGCCCGACCCGGCCTTTCGATTTCTTCACAACCTCGGAGAGGATTATCATCGAGAATTTGTACTGAGCGCCCCTATTGCACGAAGATGTCCATGCATCCCGAAGAATTCCGTGAGTTCTTGCGTCGGCAACCGTTTCAACCATTCCGCATCACGCTTACGGACGGTCGGACATACGACATCTTCCACCCTGAATTAGCCATGGTCGGTCACAGCACCATTGCTATTGGACTCTTGGGCGACGACAACGAGGAACCGATTTACGATCGCCTGGTGACCATCTCGTTGCTCCACGTGATGCAAATCGAGCCGGTGGAGCACTCTTCCAATTCGTAAGATTCACAGCGCACTGGACATTGCCCAGGCCAACACCGCCACGACCGAAAGCACCGCCACCACGGCGGCGACGACCCCGGCCGCTCGTACCACACGCTCCCTAGGAATTGCCGGAATCGGCGGTTGCGAAGGAGATTGCGCGCCTGCTAACGTCTTGGGCTCGGGTAAGGGCGCCGCGGGAAGGTCGCTTTGAGCCACATGGCCGCGCTCCAGGCAGTCGCGCAGCGCCCGTTGGAAATCCCGGGCGCTGCGATAGCGGTCTTCCGGCTGGGTGGCCATGGCCTTGAGGGCGATCTCGACCAGCGCGTCTTTCCTGGGGGTGGGGGCGATTTCGTTCTTTCCGGCGGCGAACAGCACTTCCATCACCTTATCGCCACAGTGCGGAGGCTGCCCGGTAAGAATCTCGTACAGCACGGCCCCCAGCAGGTAAATGTCGGTGGCCGGGCCGATCCGGTACGCGGGACCGCTGACCATCTCGGGCGCCATGTAGGCGGGCGTGCCGCCGACCGACTCGCTCATGGTGAGCAGGGTGCTGTCTTGAAACGCCGCCGACGCCGCCGCCAAGCCCCAGTCCAGCACGTACAGTTCGCCGAAGTCGCCCAGCATGACGTTGCCCGGCTTCAAGTCCCGGTGGACCACCCCTTGCGCATGCGCGTAGGCCAGCGCGTCGCACAACCGCAACACCACCTCCAAGTTTTCGCGCTCGGGTCTCTGCCCGATCACACTCGACCACGCTCGTCCGCGGACCGTCTTCATGGCGTAGAAGAGTCGGCCCTGTTGGTCCATGCCGAAGTCGTAAATCGGCGTGATGTAAGGATGGTCCAACGCCGACGCAATTACCGCCTCGGCCACAAACCGTTGCTGCCCCGCGGCCTGTTGCCGTCCGCTACGCCGGGCGTCCTGCTTGAGGACCTTGAGCACCACATCGCGATTCAGCGCGCATTGCCGCGCGCGAACGACCGTGCCCATGCCGCCTTGCCCGACGTGGCTTACAACTTCGTAATCGGGATTTTCCAAGGGCGGCTCGTCCGGCCACCACACCAGTCGCCGATGAATGGCAAAGGGCGCCGCGGCCGCTTCCTCGCCCGGCGGAGAACCCGACGCGGCGCGCGGCGGGGCGACGACGGCAGTCGGGGAAGGCGGCGCGGAGGACGACGTTTCCGGCGCGGGAGCATCAAAAACGACTGTGTCGTCCTTGGCGGCTGAGGCGTCGGCCGCCGCGCCGATGTCGCCGTCGGACTCCAGCGCCGCTTGAAACTCGTCCACAAACTGCGCGACGGACTCGTGACGTTCGGCCGGGTCGTCGGCTAGCGCCTTTTGCAACACCCGTTGAACCGCCGCCGGGCATGGCAACGAGATCGAGAACGCCGCCGCATCCTTCTTGCCCGCCAGCGGCAATTCCTGGCCCCAGATCAGGAACTGCGCGGTCTTGGCGAGCGAGTAAAGATCGCTCCGCGCGTCGCCCTTCGCGCCGCCGTACAGCACCTCGGGCGCCATGTACTCGGGCCGGCCAATCTGCGCCGCCGAACCGATCGACGTGAGCGGCGCCCGGGCAATGTCGAAGTCAGCCAACCGGAACGAGCCGTCTTCGTGCAGCAGGATGTTACTTGGGTTCACGTCGCGATGCACCACGCCCCGCGTATGCGCGAAGTGCAGCGCAGCGCCGATCTGCGCAATCGCCGGATAAAGCTCCTCGTTGCAGTATTGCTGGCCAACAACCGCCGCCTCCAAGTTGCCGTGGGCCAGGTGCTCCATCACAAAAAAGTCGCAGTCCTCGACCTGTTGGGGCGACTCTAGCACCTGGACGATGTGCTTGTGCTCGATGGCCAACTCGTGCATGATCCGCGCGCCCAGGCGGAAGCGGCGCTTCATGGACTCATCGGCGCGGAAGCGGGCGTGCAGCACCTTGACCGCCACATTGCCGCGGCGTTGTTCGTCGTACGCCCGCCACACGGCGCCAAAGCCGCCGGCGCCCAGCACCTCCAGCAGTTCGTACCGCCCGGCAAGAACCTGGCCGGGCCTACAAGAAGGTCCTTCGTATTGCGCTCGGCGAATCGCCGCCACATCGGCCCGCTGCCGGGCGATTTCCTCGCGCGGGGCATTGGCCTTGATGAGTTCTTTGAGCCGTGTTTCGGCCTCGCGCAGCGCAGCGTCGGCCGGGTCGAGCGGAATGGAGTTTGGGTCAGGACACGGGGGCGACTCCTCCAGAGACGGCGCCGCCAGTTGCTCCATCGCCGCGCGCAGGCATTGCAAACCGCATCCTAGCGGCGAGTCGGCCCACTCGACGACTGTCAGCGCTCGCTGGAGCGGCGCATTGCTGCTGGCTGGCCGCACCGGGCGCGGCATCTCGACCAGCACCATAACCTTGTCCAACAGCGCCGAGTCATGCAGATTTTCGAGCCGCGCCAGCAGTTGCAGACGCAACTCCTGCTCGCACGCAGGGGAAGCAGACGACTGCTGGTCGGACGAAGAACCATCGGCGTTGCGCATCGGCGTGCTGCTCAAGTCATCGATTCCAGAGGAAGCAAACCGGAAAACCACTCTATTGTGTCTGATCCCCCGCCGCTTCGCCAGCAAGTAGCCACACGGGCCGTGGGCCGGCTTGCCGTGGGGCAGGGATCCTCAGTAGTTCCACCTTTTGAAGTAATCATTCACGGCGATGGCGTGGCGCCGCGAAACCGCAAAAGCGATATCGCTTGCGGCTTCGACCAACCATATCAGGACAGCGAACCATTACTTCGAACTTTGGAACTGCTGATCCTGCCTGCCAAAGACAAAGAATGGAGAGTACGGCAGGCTGAAAGCCTGCCCCACGGGAGTTTTCCCACCCTCCGCAAACGACGGCGGCGTTGGTAAAATGGCGGGATGAACGAAACTTCTCCCCCTCACGCCACTTCGCACGTCCCGGACGCCGCCGGGCGGTTTGGCGAGTTCGGCGGCCGCTATGTGCCCGAAACGTTGACGTATGCGCTCGACCAACTGGCGGCCGAGTATGATCGGGCCGTCCAAGATCCGGCGTTCCAAGAGGAACTGGACGACCTGCTCAAGAACTATGTGGGCCGGCCTTCGCCGCTCTACCACGCCCAGCGGTTGAGCGAGCATTGCGGCGGGGCGCAAATCTGGCTCAAACGCGAGGATTTGAACCATACTGGCGCCCACAAGATCAACAACACGCTGGGGCAAGCGCTGCTCACGCGGCGGATGGGCAAAACGCGGGTCATTGCCGAGACCGGCGCCGGGCAGCACGGCGTGGCCACCGCCACCGCGTGCGCCCGCTTCGGCCTGCCGTGCGTGGTGTACATGGGCGAAGAAGACATCCGCCGCCAGGCGCCCAACGTGTTCAGCATGAAACTGCTAGGCGCCGAGGTGCGGCCGGTCACGTCTGGCTCGCGCACCTTGCGCGACGCCATCAACGAGGCCATGCGCGACTGGATGTCGAGCGTGGAAACCACGCATTACATCCTCGGCTCGGTGGTCGGGCCGCATCCCTTCCCGCGGATCGTGCGCGACTTCCAATCGGTTATCGGGGGCGAAGCGCGGCGGCAAAGCCTGGAGCAGATCGGCCGGCTTCCCGACTTGGTGGTAGCCTGCGTGGGCGGCGGCAGCAATGCGGCGGGAATGTTTTACCCATTCATCGAAGACGAACCGGTCGAGATCGTCGGAGTCGAGGCGGGCGGAACAGGCGTCCAGCCCGGTCAGCACGCAGCCTCGCTCAGTTACGGTCTACCCGGCGTGCTGCACGGAAGTTTCAGCTACGTGATGCAGGACGAGGACGGCCAGACTTGCGACGTCCATTCGATTTCGGCCGGCCTGGATTATCCCGGCGTCGGTCCAGAACATAGCTACTGGAAGGCTACCGGAAGGGTGCGATACACCAGTTGCCGCGATGACGAGGCGCTAGCCGCCTTCGACGCCGTGGCCCGCAACGAAGGCATCTTGCCCGCGCTGGAAAGCTCGCACGCGGTCGCCAAGGCGATGCAACTGGCCGCTAAACTGCCGCGGGACAAAGTGGTTGTGGTCTGCCTTTCCGGCCGCGGCGATAAAGACGCCGCCGAGATCGCCCGGTTGCGGAACGTAACGCAGAAGTGATGAAACCGCGCTTGGCGCGTTGCGAACATGAATCATCTTGCGACGCAGGCGGTTTTCTAGAATGGAATTCATTCTGTTCTAAGAAAGTTCGCCTTGCGGCTTATGACTAGTTTTTTTCTCGGTAGGTGTCATGTCGGCGATTGATCTTCTATTTCAGCGGCTTCGCGCGGAGCGACGCAAGGCGTTCATGCCGTTTATAACGGCCGGCGATCCCGACTTGGACTTTACCGCAGTGGTCATTCGCGAACTAGCGAAGCGCGGTTGCAGCATGTGCGAGGTAGGGATTCCTTATAGCGACCCAATTGCCGATGGACCGGTCATTCAGGCCTCCTACACCCGGGCGCTGGAGCACAAGATCAAGCTGCGTGAAATTCTGGACGCGCTCCACGGCGCCGGTCGCGACGTGGAGATGCCCCTGGTGACGATGGTCAGTTACGCCATTGTCTACCGTCACGGTCTGGAAGCATTTGTGGCCGAAGCCAAGGAAGCGGGCCTGGCCGGCGCCATTGTGCCCGACTTGCTGGTCGAGGAGTCGGAGCCGCTCCGCGCGATCTGCCAGCGCGAGGACTTTAGCCTGATTCAACTGGTGACGCCCACCACGCCGCGCGAACGGGCGGTGCGGATTGCCGAGGCGTCTTCCGGGTTCTTGTATTGCGTCTCGGTCACGGGCATCACCGGCGAGCGGAACACCGTGCCGGCGCAACTTCTGGAAAACATCGCCTGGCTGCGCGAGCAGACTGACTTGCCGCTGTGCGTCGGCTTCGGGGTCAGCCAACCCCAGCACATTGCGCAGCTTGCGCCGGTGGCCGACGGGGTGATCGTCGGCTCGGCCATCGTGCGCCGGATTGCCGAAGCAGCCACCCGCCCCCGCGACCAAGTGCTGACGGAAGTGGGCGATTACGTGGCGTCGCTCATCGCCGCCCTCCGCGACGCGGAATCTGCGCAACAACCGGCATAACCGGGCCATGGGCAACATGTGCTTCAATCGTTCCCGCCCAACTCCTATGCCGCACTGGTTTTTCCGCCAATTTCCTGTCTCGGTTCTCTTTGTTCTTCTTTGAAAAGAATCGAACAGGAAATACGCGTGGTTTGTAAGGCGGGGAAGGTAATCGCAGCAAAAGAGCTATTCTGGATGTCGTCCCGATGAGGAACGTGGTTGCGATCGCGCGAGCGCATGGGTCACGCAACCGGCGCAGTTGGCCGCGCCTTCTCAGGTCCCCTCAGCCGCCGTTTCTACCTCGATAGTGTACGTGACGGAGGAATGGCTTGACTTGAATCTTTTTTTGATTTTTTTACTTCCCGGCGCAATTGGGACAACCTACGATTCAACAGCCTCGTAGGCGCTGCGTCATTCACGACGCCGTTTGGGAAACACCGGGGGCAGACGGACGGGCAGTCCGTGGCGCCGGGGGCGGGGTTTGTTGGACGAGCGTATCGTCCGTTCTTTTATCCACGGAGCATGGGCATGTCTCACCGGATGACGCGCGGGTTGGTGGCTGGGGCGCTCATCGCCTCGCAGACGTTGTATCCATCCGTCAGCCAGGCGGGGCCGATCCTTGATTGGCTCTTTGGGCGGCGTTGCACCACGGCCATGTACTGTCCTACCACCACGGCGTACGCGCCGGTTGTGCAGTCGCCTTGCTCGCCTTGTGCGGCGGCGGGAGCGACCGCGTACTCGCCCGTCGTAGCGGCGCAGCCGACCGTGGCCGCGTATGCTCCCACGGCGGCTTATCAGACCGTGCAGGCGCAAGTGCCCGTGACGTACTACCGCCCGACCACGGCTTATAGCCCGACGGTCCCGGCAATGGCGGGTTGCACGGCGGTCCAGGTACAGACCCAACGCCGGCCCGTCTGGGACATCTTGGGATTGTTCACACCACGTCAGCCGGTGTCGCCGCACCCGATCAACGTGCAATATCCGACGACCGTGGGCTACCCGGCGGTGGCGGCCCCGGCAACGGTGTTGCCTGCGCCCGCGAACGCGATGACCGTCCCCTCCTACGCCGCTCCCAGTTACGCCGCTCCGGCCAACGGCTCGTGCGCGGGCTGTTCGGGAACGACAGGTTTTCCCACGGTTCCCACGGCGCCGGTCAATCCGGGTCAGTCGGTCTTGGGCGCTCCGCCGGCAGCCACCTATCCAGCCCCAAGCGGTTCCCAAGGCGGCGCGATGACCACGCCCGCGGCGCCAACGCCCGCGGACCAGCCGCCGAGCTTGAACGCGCCACCGCAGTCAGGATATCAAGGTTCGTCATACCGGCCGGCGCCGCCCGCGGCAATTGCTCCGCCGCCCGCGAACCCGGCGGGACAACCGACGCAGCCGCAGTCGCCGCGAGACAATCACGAATCGCAATTGATTCCCTATCCCGGCGCCGGCAACGCGCCGGTTGAATCGTCGGCCCCGCCGCTCTTGAATCAGCGGGGTCGGACGGCCTCCTTGCGTCGCAGCGAGCCGTGGACGTACGCGTCAATTAGCTGGCCCGAAGCCAACGAAGTGCGGCAAACGAGCGCTGCCGAGCCCGCCCTAGCTGAACCGGTCCTAGCTGAACGGGCGATGGCCCCTTTGGCGCCCGCGCCGGTCAGCGCTCCGGTATTCGATGATAGCGGCTGGCGTCCGGCGCAAAGCCGGTAGAGGGCGCCACGCGCGTTATTCGCAAGGGTGAAGAGAACTACAAATAAGTGGCGCGCTTGCGGAGTGGGCGCCCCGCTCGCGCGGTTGTCGCCGCGGTTAGTACGAGCCTAGGGCGGAGGACTCATCGTCGCGAATGTCGAAGTGCCTGTTCAGGCGAGTGATGGCGAAGACTTCTTCGATTTGGGGCTTGAGATTGGAAAGCTTCAATTGCCCGCCCGCCTTCTTCACCTGGTTGTGGTAGCTGATCAACCGGTTCAACGCGGCACTGGAAACGAACTCGACGCGGGACAGGTTGACCAGCACATTCTTGGGTTGGGCGCCGCTGACCAGCGAATCCAACTCGGCGCCCAGTTCTTGAATCACGCTGGGGTCCTGTAGGCGGCGTTCGGTCACTAGGGCCACGCTAACGTGGCCCGCGCTGCCGCTAAGCTGCGATACTGCGATCCGATTGTATTCGTTCATCGTCCTGAGAAATCCAAGTCGCAAGGGCAAGTCGTGGAGATGGTTCAGGGCAGTTCCCCACCCACCATTGCCGGAAGACAAGAGGCATACCCCACAAATTAGGATAACGCTCGATTCAGACGCCTGCAATGGAATGGACGTCGGGCAACCAGGCGCCGATCACGGCGCAGCCAGGATCGTGGCGGCGGTTTGCTGGGTGGTGGTTTGACTGAGGGCCATCACCGTCTTGCGCCGGAGCGGCAGCGGCTCGCGGTGAATCACGTTCACGGGGCAGGCGGGGTCGGGCCGGTGATAATTGCGGGTCCGCGGCGCTTCGCCCTTTTCCAGCGACAGGATCGCGGCCGCCAGTTCCACGGCGCCGCCGCCAGCCCCCAAAAGCCCGAAGTGGCTCGACGGTGCGGTGACGGGCGTATCGCCAAAGACCGTGGCGATGGCCTGGGCCTCGGCGACGTCGTTGATTGTGCCGGCGCCGTGCGCCTTGACGTACTCAATGTCGCGAGGCTCCATCCGCGCGTCGCGCAGGGCGGCGGCAATAGAGCGTTCAATCGCTTTTTGGAAGCTCGCCTGGTCGCGTTCGCGCGTGCCAATCGAACTGCCATGCCCCAGCACCCGGGCGCGAACCCGCGCTCCGCGGGCGTCGGCGTGCTCGCGGCTTTCCAGCACGAACAGCGCCGCCCCTTCGCCATGCACGACGCCGTCGCGGTCGGCGTCAAAAGGACGCGGTGCGCCAGCGGGGTCGTCGTTGCGGCGAGAAACGTCGTCAAAACCACGGTACAACATCTGCCCTAGATGCAATCGCGAGCCGGAGCCGCCAGCGATCATCACGTCGGCCCAGCCGCGTCGGATGTACGAGGCCGCCTCCCACAACGCCAACAGGGACGAGACCTCCCACATGACGATCGAGTTGTTCGGGCCGCGCGCGTCCTGGGCAATCCCAATGTGGCAGGCCGCCATGTTGGGCAAGTACTTGAGCATCCAGAGGGGGAACATCTCTTTCATCGCCGCCTGGCCCCAACGCTCGCGATGAAACTCGCCCTCGTTAATGCAAGCGCGGTAGACGCTCTCGAACTCCTCGATGGGTCCGTAGAACATCTCGCTTCCCAGCACCACGCCGTAACGGTCGGGATCGACGCCCCCCCGGTCCAACGACGAGTCGGCCAGCGCCAGCGTCGAAGCGGCAAACGCCGTTTGAATCTCCCGGCACATCACCTTGAGACTCTTGCGCGGCTGAACGTAGAGCTTGGGATCAAAATCGGTGATCTCGGCGCCAAATTCCGTTGGCAGTCCCAGGTTCTGGAGCGCCGGCAACGTACGCACGCCGCTGCGGCCCTGCTCCAGGGAAGTCCAAAACGCGTCGTTGCCGATGCCGATGGGGCTGACCACTCCCACGCCCGTCAATACGACTTCCCGCGATTGAACCATGAACCTATCCGACGCTTGACCACAAGACCGAGAAAGGGCGCCCGCAACCATGTATCTCACCTTATCTTAAAACGCTGGCATCGCAAGAGCTATGGGCGAAGCAGCGATTTGCGGGCAAGCAAAAGGCGGGTTATTCCGTTCACGGCGATGGCGTGGCCGCCCGCCTTGCGTTCCTGTCCATTGTTGGCGGGCGGCGCATTGACGGCGTTGGCTTTCGGAGCCGATAATAATAGTCTTGCCCGGCAAATCACCCCAAACTACGCAGACCCTCCAGAAGCAAGGGGTTGTCCTTGGGAACTTCTGATTGTAATCGCTAATCTTCGCGTTCCATTTCCTGAGTTATTACATACCGCCGTGATCGCCAAGAACCGACCGTCGTTGGCGCCGCCGAAGAATTTTTCCTTGGCGCAAACGCGGAAAATCGTGGGGGATTTGTTCGAGCCGAACCCGTGGATCTACTGGGCCGACTTCCTGGCGACGATCATCGCCGGCAACGCCTGCTTTGGCCTGGTGCGGTGGATCGGGATGTCGGACCGGCCGTGGGGAATCAAGCTGGCGCTACTGGCGGCTCCCTTCGTGGCATGCTGCCTGCTGTTCTACCGAGCCTCGATGTTTATCCACGAGTTGGTCCACCTGCGGACGGGCACTTTCCGCGGTTTTCGTCTGGCGTGGAACCTGTTGTGCGGGATACCGTTTCTAATCCCCTCGTTCGTTTACTACCCGCATCTGGACCATCATCGGCGGAAGCACTACGGCACGCCAGCCGACGGCGAGTATTTGCCGCTCTCGCACCGGCGGCCGTGGCATATCGTGTTTTACATAGCACAAGCACTGGTGATCCCGGTGCTGGCGGCAGTGCGATTTGGCCTGCTAACGCCGCTGACGTGGGCTTGCCCGCCGTTGCGGCGGTGGGTCCATCGGCGGGCTTCGTCGATGGTGATCGACCCGTTGTACATTCGGCCGTTGCCGACGGCCAAGGTGCGGTGGATTATCTACACGCAAGAGGCGCTCTGCTTCCTATGGCTGGTGGCGATCTTCGCCTCGGCGTGGATCGTCCATCGCCGGCTGCCTTACCCTTTCCTGATTCAAGGCTATGCGACGGGCGTGACGGTGGTGCTGCTCAACTCGCTGCGCACGTTGGGCGCCCATCGCTGGACGAACCGGGGCCACGAGGAGATGACGTTTCTGGAGCAAGTGCAAGATTCGATCAACTACCCGCAACGTCCGTGGGTCACCGAATTATGGGGGCCGATTGGTACGCGGTATCATGCGCTGCACCACTTGTTTCCGTCGCTGCCCTACCATGCGATGCCCGCAGCGCACCGCCGTTTGATGGCCCAATTGCCGGCCGATTCGCCCTACCGGCAGACGGAAGAAGCGACGCTCTGGGCCGCCTTGAAATCGCTCTGGCGTCGCGCCAGCGGATCAAGCGGGGCCGCCACGCGGTAGGGTGGGTCAAGTCTTCGCTTCCACCGAGCCTTGCGGTTTGCTCATGCGATGGGCGGATAGCGGGCCGGCACACGGCTTGCCCCGCGCCGACGGATCTCGCGGTCGCGAGGGTTACTCTTCGTCCTCTTTGAGGCCGAGGCGGGTGAGCCAGCGACCGCGGTTGGGTTTCTTGCCGTCCGGGTTGGGAGCGCCGCCGGCCTCGAGGCGACTGCGTTCGGATTCGAGGAACTGAATCTGCTCTTCGAGCTTCATTCGCTCCCGCGCAAGCTTGGCCCGCTCCAAGGAAAGCTCGACCTCCGACTGGCGGACTTTCTCTCGCCACTCATCCTGAAGTTGCTTCAGGCTTTCGCGCTCCTGGAGGATGATTTCGTCGTGGTCGATGAGTTGCGCGATGGCCTGGGCGCCCACGGCGACCTCGCCCAACGTCGAGGACTGCGTATCGAGCAGACGCTGCAATTCTTGTATTTCCCGGTCCTTGGCGGCGACCACTTCGTCGGTGCGGCGGATCACGTCTTCGATGGCCAACCGGGCGGCCTTCTCTTGCGGAACGTTCTCGTCGAGGTCAGCCTCCAACTGCGCCAGAAGTTGTGCTTTTTGCGCTTCCCAGTTCAGTCCCGTCAGCGAGTCGCCGCGGCCGGGGGCGTTACCCGTGCGTTTGGTTTTCTCCAGTTGCTTCTCTAATTCGGCGTTGCGGGCCTTGAGTTCACGAACGTCCTGCACCGCCAGTTCGAAGCGGCGCTGGACGTTGGCCAGTTCCTCCGAGTGATCGTTCGTGCCCGATTTGGCGGACTGGAGCGATTCGATCTCGGCCCAAGCCGCGTGGAGCTCGTGCTCGCTCTCGTCCAACCGGCGTTGAAGGTCCTCGGTTTGCTGCCGCGATTCTTGCGCTTGGGCGCGGAGTTCGTCGGCGCGGCGCGCGGCTTCGGATTCGACCTGCGCCAGCTTTTGCTGGAGACGTTCCGCTTCCTCGTGCAGCCGGCGCTGACTCGCGTCTTGCAACTCCGCCAAGGCGCGTTCCAGGTGCTCGGCCTGATCCCGCGCTCGGCCAGTGTCGGCGCGCAGCACGTCCTGTTGCGCGCGGGCCTCGGTCAGTTCGATTTGAAGCTGCGTCTTGTACTCCCAAGCGGATTTTTCCACCTCCGCCTTCCAGCGTTCATGTTCGGCGTGCAATTCGGCCCGCTGCGCGCGAAATTCGCTGGCGATGCGGCGGCGCTGTTGCTGCAAGGCTTCCTCGCGCCGCGTGATTTCCTCCAATTGTTGCGCCAGCGTTTGCCGCTGGGATTCCCATTCCGACGCATGACGCTCCAACTCTTCGCGCAGACGGACGCGTTCGGCTTCCGCTTCGGCTCGCTGGCGGCGTTCCTCCTCCAAAGCGGCGGCAAGCGGTTCCTGATCCGCGGGGACGTTCGTGAGACTGGCCAGCCGTTGTTCGAACTCGCGCCGCTCTCGTTCAAACGCTTCGGCCTGTTCTTGAAGCTGGCGATCGGCTTCGTCCCGGTCGACGGAGGCTCGCGCCGCTTCGCGGCGCAAGGCGTCCAGTTCCGCTTCGCTGCGCCCCACCCGCTCGCGCAGGTCGGCAATCTCCTGATGCAACGTCTGGATTTGCTCCTCGCGGCGCGTGGCTTCTTCGCGCAGCCGCTCGCATTGGGCTTGCGCCTCGACCACTTGGAGCTGAAGCTGCGAACTTTCGCCCGACGCCAGACGGTCGATCTCGGCGCGGCGGCGGTCGATCTCGGCCAGCACTTCGGCCCGCTGGGCGCGAAGCTGCGCGGCGATGCGCCGCCGTTGTTGAGCGGCGCGGGTGGCGCGCTCGGTGACTTCGTACTCGCGGCGGCGCAGGTCGTCGGCAAGCCGTTGGAGCCGCGCTTGCTCTTGTTCCCGATGATCGGCCTCGGCCAGCCGCGCATCAGCCTGGCGGCGTTTTTCTTCGAGGTTCCGCTCCGCTTCCTGGTGCGCGGCCCGCGTCGCGTGCAACTCCTCCACTTGCCGGCGCAACTCGGACAACAAGTCTTCCTGACGCTGGGCGGCCTGTGCTTGGGCTTGCTCCCACGCTTCGCGGCGGCGCTGGAGGTCGGCGCGGGTTTCGGACAGTTCGCCGCGCTGTTGCTCCAGGTCCGCGCGACGCTGATCCAACTCTTCGCGCCGTCGCTCAAGATCGTCGCGCCGCTGGTCCAGTTCACTACGCCGCTCGTCCAGCGCCGTGTTTTCTTGTTCGATGCTCCGCTCGTGGCGAGCGAGTTCCTCAGTCAATCCCGCCGCACGCTGGGCCAGGGCGCGTTCCAGTTGCTCCAGCGCGGTCCGGCGCTCATCGAGCCGTTGCCGCGCGCGCCGCCGCTGGCCGTCAAGGAGCGCGTCAAACTCGACGCTCCAGGATGCCGGCTCCACGGTAGATGCGTGTTCTTCCTTGTTGCTCATACTTGTTCGAAATCGCCCAACGCGGGCGGCCGACGCCGCGGCGCATTTGCGGGGAGAATGTGCCTACGGAGATATAGGTTACGCACGGGCGCCAGTCAAAAGGCGCCATTTGCCGCGGGCCGTCGCGCCAGGCCCGCCCTTCGGCGGCGCCCCGTGATCGCAATACCCAGCAAACGATAAGAACGGCCCAAACCGCGCTAAGAGGACCATTGGCATAACCGAAATCTTTTGCGCAGCCGGCGCCATCGTCAATTAGAGCAAGGATGCGCGGACATCCGATGGCTTCTAGCTCCCACGCCGCAGTTTTCGACGAGCGTTCGGCGCGACCCGGCTAATAGCGATGCCGCGAGCATCGGCGTCAAAAACATCAGGGGGGGATAGACACCCCTCGTCAATAGTAAACGGCAACCCGCCATCGGTTCGCCAAAAAACTTGCCACACACGCGGCGGCGGTGAAGTTGACACAAACGCCCATTGATGGGTTACAATGGGCGCGTTCGTTCCTCCCTCCTTCCTCCTCTCCCGCAAACCATGACGCGCATCGCTTGCCTTCTCGCGTCTTTGTTCTTGTTGCTCGGCTTGGCGCGAGCGCCCGTGACTGCCGAGGAGCCGTCGAACGAAGACGTCGAGTTCTTCGAGAAGCACATTCGCCCGCTGTTGGTGCAACACTGTTATGAGTGCCATTCGTCCGAATCGGACGACGTCGGCGGCAACCTGCTCTTGGACCGAAAAGCGGGCTGGGAGGAAGGCGGCGACCTGGGGCCGGCCATCGTCCCCGGCGACGTGGAGCAAAGTCTACTTTTGCGGGCGGTGCGATACGGAGAATGCGATCTCCAAATGCCGCCCTCGGGCAAGCTTCCCGACGAGCAAATCAAGCGGTTGGAAGAATGGGTGCGGCGCGGCGCCGCCGATCCGCGCACCGAAACAAAACCGGTCAAGAAGCCAAGCACGATCGACATCGAGGAAGGGCGAAAGCATTGGTCCTTCCAACCCTTGGCCGATCCGCCGCTTCCCTCGGTCAAAGACACCGCCTGGCCGCAGTCGCCCATCGACTTTTTCATTCTGGCCGCGTTAGAGGAGAAAGGGCTGCGTCCGGCGCCTCCCGCGGACCGGCGCACGCTAATCCGCCGCGCCACGTTTGACCTGACGGGCCTGCCCCCCACGCCGGAAGAAATCGGAGCATTTCTCGCCGACGAATCGCCTGACGCCTTCGCCCGCGTGGTGGACCGGTTGTTGGCTTCTCCGCATTACGGGGAGCGGTGGGGGCGGCACTGGCTTGACGTGGCCCGCTACGCCGACTCGAACGGGCTGGACGAGAACATCGCCCACGGCAACGCCTGGCGGTATCGGGACTGGGTGGTGTCGGCGTTCAACCGCGACTTGCCATTCGCCGATTTTCTGGTTTGGCAACTGGCGGGCGACTTGCTGCCGACCGAGGACCAGAACCTCCGCCGCGAGCGACTGGTGGCCACCGGCTTTCTCTCGCTCGGTCCCAAGGTGCTGGCGGAGCCCGACAAAACGAAGATGCAAATGGACATCGTGGACGAACAAATCGACACCACGGGTAGGGCCTTTCTGGGCCTGACGTTTGGGTGCGCCCGGTGTCACGACCATAAGTTCGATCCGCTCCCGACGACCGATTATTATGCTCTGGCGGGCGTGTTCAAAAGCACGCAGACCATGGAGTCGTACAAGACGGTCGCCCGCTGGTACGAGCACTCCATTCCCACGCCCGAAGAGTTGGAGCGGCAAAAGCAGCATCAAGCGGCGGTGGCCGGCAAGAAAGCCGAAGTTGAAGCCGTGGTCAAGGCGGCGAACGAGGCGCTGCTTTCGACGCTGGCCGAAGGCGCGGAACTTCCCAAGAATGCCGAAACGCAATATCCCGAAGAAACCAAGGCAAGGCTCAAAGCCCTGCGCGACGAACTGACAAAGTTAGAGAAGGAGCCACCCGAGGTTTCGTCGGCCATGGGCGTGCATGAAGGCGACGTGGCCGACGTGGCTGTTCACATTCGCGGCAGCCACCTGAACTTGGGCGACGTGGTGCCGCGCCGATTTCCGTTGGTCCTCGCGTCGGAGGAAACTTCTCCGTTTCCTAGCGATAAGAGCGGCCGGCTGAAACTGGCGCAGTGGATGGCGTCAGCCGACCACCCGTTGACGTGGCGGGTGTTCGCCAATCGGCTATGGCGGTGGCGGTTCGGCGAAGGGCTGTCGTCCACCACCGACAACTTCGGCCTCCTGGGCGATGCGCCGTCCCACCCGCTGCTACTGGATTACCTGGCCCAGCGGCTGATCGCCAGCGGCGGATCCGTCAAAGCGATGCACCGTCTGCTGATGCTCTCCAGCGTCTACCAGATGAGTGGCGATTACGACGCGGCCGCAGCCAGCGCCGATCCGGCAAACCGACTCCTGTGGCGGCGGCCGCCGCGGCGGTTGGAGGCCGAAGCGGTGCGCGACTCGCTGCTGGCGGTCTCGGGAATGCTGGACCGCAAGATGGGTGGATCGTTATTGCACGTGAAGAACCGCGCATTCCTGTTCGATCACACGTCGAAGGACCAGACCAAGTACAACACTCCTTGCCGCACGATGTACCTGCCGATTATCCGCAATAACGTCTATGAGGCGCTGGAGTTGTTCGACTTTCCCGATCCGGCCGTCTTGAGCGGCGATCGGGCCAGCACTACGGTCGCCCCGCAGGCGCTCTTGCTGATGAACAGCGACATCGCCTGGAACGCGGCGCAGCGGTTGGGTGAAACCCTGCTGGCCGACGCCAGCTTGGACGATCGCGGCCGCATCGTCCGATTGTATGAAGCGGCGCTGGGACGACCGCCCGCAGAAGACGAGATCGAGCGCGGCGGAGCGTTTATCGCCGCTTACGCCCAGGCCGGCGCCGAAGAAGCAGTAATCACCGAGGCGCGGCTACTCGCCTGGCAATCGTTCTGCCAGGCAGTGCTGGCGTCCAACGAGTTTATTTATGTGAAGTAATCTCCCCCCTCGTGACGACGCTCCGCGTCGTCACACAGGTCCGCGACGCTCCGCGTCGCTAGAGGCGGATGTCATTTGGAGCATTTGCGCCGCGGCCTTGGCGTGAGAACGAGCGTTAAGAATCGCTCATACTTGTGATTGCAAGGAAATTTGGACCATGTCGCGATATCCGTTTTCCCGTCGTCAGATGCTCAAGAACGCCGCGGTGGGCTTTGGCAACCTGGCATTTGCTTCGCTGCTGGCCGATGAAGCACGCTCTGCCGACGCCCGCAACGCCAATCCGCTGGCGGCCAAGGCGCCGCATCACCCGCCGCGGGCCAAGCGGGTCATCTTTCTGTTTATGAAGGGCGGTCCGTCGCACATCGACACCTTCGATCCCAAACCGGCGCTCCAGCGCGATGACGGTAAGCCGCTCCCCTTCGCCAAACCGCGCGTGACGTTCGCGCCGACGGGGAACTTGTTAGCTTCGCCGTGGAAGTTCCAGAAATACGGCGAAAGCGGGATCGAGGTCAGCGAATTGTTTCCCCACGTGGCGCAGTGCGTGGACGACCTGTGCATTTTGAATTCCTGCCACGGCACCAATCCCGCGCATGGCGGGGCGTTGTTGAAGTTGCACACGGGGAGCGATAACTTCGTGCGCCCCAGCATGGGTTCTTGGGTCACGTATGGCCTGGGGACCGAAAACGAGAACTTGCCGGGCTTTGTGACCATCTGCCCCACGTTGGCGCATGGGGGAGTGAATAACTGGGGCGCGGCGTTCCTGCCGGCGCCGTTTCAAGGAACGCCCATTGGCAACGCCAGCGTGCCCTCGCGCGAGGCGAAAGTGCGGCACATCACCCGGCAACAGCCCTCCACGCGCTTGCAACGAATGCAGCTTGACTTGCTGGCCCAGATGAACCGCGACCACTTGCAGGAAGACGGCCCCAACCAGGAGTTGGAAGGACGCATTCAATCGTTTGAACTGGCCTTCCGCATGCAGACCGCAATGCCCGACATTCAAGACATTGGCGACGAAACCGCCGAAACGCTACGGTTGTACGGCGTGGACGACCCCGTCACCGAGAACTTTGGGCGGCAATGCCTCTTGGCCCGCCGCTTTGCCGAGCGGGGCGTGCGTTTCGTGCAGGTCACCCACAGCGATGCCTTCGTGCAATGGGACCAGCATGGTGACTTGAAGAAGGGACACGAGAAAAACGCCAAAGAGGTGGACAAGCCCATCGCCGGTTTGCTCCAAGATCTGAAGCGCCGCGGACTGCTCCAAGACACGCTGGTGCTCTGGGGCGGCGAGTTTGGCCGCACTCCCACTGCCCAAGGCAAAGACGGCCGCGACCACAACCCCGAAGGATTCACCATGTGGATGGCCGGCGGCGGCGTCAAAGCCGGGTTTCGCTACGGCGCCACCGATGAATACGGCTACTACGCCCTCCAAGACAAGGTCCACATTCACGACCTGCACGCCACCCTATTGCATCTCTTGGGCTTGAACCACGAACGGCTCACGTATCGCTACGCCGGGCGAGACTTCCGGCTGACCGACGTGGCCGGCCGCGTGGCCGAGGGGATTTTGGCGTAGCGCACGCGCGAAGAGTCGCCGTTGTCGACATCGGGAGTCGCGTCGCGCGAGCCACGGCTGCTATAGAGCGTCCCCCCAAAAGAAAGGTTGCGAATTTGATTTGCTTGCCTAATAATTAGTAGGCAAATCACCATTTCTTCCTGAATCTGTGATCTCCTGTGCGACGGGTCGAGTCGTTGCGGCCCGGTCGGCAAATCGCAACCTAAAGCGGGGCGCCAAGTTCTACCGCGCCACTTTCCCTGCCGAAACAAGGCCCGCGGATTCCAAAGAGTCGAGTCTCGTGCTGCAATACGATTTTGAAGAAAGCATTGGTTATTGGCTGATTATTGGCGCGCAAGCCTTTCAGCGTGCGCTGAACGAGGAGTTGGCGCCGCATGGCGTGACTTTTCGGCAAGCACAGGTGCTAGGCTGGCTGGCGCTGGAGGGCGAGCTATCGCAAAACGAATTGGCCGCCAAGATGATGGTCGAACCGCCCACGCTGGTGGGCATCCTCGACCGGATGGAGCGTGACGGCTGGATTGCGCGGCTCACGTGCCCTTCGGACCGCCGCAAGAAGCTTGTCGTCATCAACCGCACTGCCAAGCAGGTTTGGGAAAAGATCGTCGCCTGCGCCAAGCGGGTGCGGGCCCGCGCCGTCGAAGGGCTATCGCCCGCCGAGATTGAGACGCTCAAGCAGTTGGTGCGGCGCATTCAGCATAACCTGAGCGAGTCGGCCGTCATCGAAAAGAGACTTTGAGAACACCTTTCGCCTGACCGTTATCCCTATGTCTCTCCTGCCACGTTTCTTGATTTTTCTGCTCCTGACCGGCGTAACCACTTATGCCGCCGCGCAAGGCGGATCCCCTCCGGCCACGCTGGTCGAGGCGGTTCGGGTGGAGCATCGCACCGTGATGCCCAAACAAGCCTTTGTCGGCACGGTAATGCCCGTGCAAAAAGCGGTCATCGGTAGCGCGGTCGATGGGCGAGTCATTAAGTTCCCCGTCAATGAAGGCGACTACGTTGAGAAAGACAGCACGCTGGCCCAACTGTTGACCGAAACGATCAGCAAAGATCTGGCTGCGGCTCAAGCTGAGTTGGTTCTGCGGCAGGAGGAACTAAAGGAGATGAACGCGGGTTCGCGACCCGAAGAAATCGAGCAGGCCCTGGCTCGCCGGGAGGCCGCCAAGGCTCGCATGGAGTATAGCCGGTTGCGGCTCCAGCGGCTGCAAACCCTCTTCCGCCAGGGTCGCGCCGCCTCGACCGAAGACGTGGACGAAGCCACCGCCGCGTCCGAGGAGGCGCACAACGCTTTTTTAGAGGCCGCGGCCGCCTACGAACTGGCCGTGGAGGGACCGCGCATCGAACACAAGGCGCAAGCCCAGGCCCGCGTCGCGATGCAGCAGGCCGTGGTAGATCGTTTGTCCGATCAAATTCAGAAACACACCATCCGAACCCGGTTCAGCGGGTATGTGTCTGCCGAACATACCGAGGTTGGCGCTTGGGTGAACCGCGGCGATCCCGTGGCCGAAGTCGTGGCGCTGGATCAGGTGGATATTGAGGTCCACGTGGTCGAAAACCACGTGCCCTTTATCGACGTGGGAAACCCGACGATCGTCACCGCCGCGGCGCTGCCCGACAAGAAGTTTCCGGGAACCGTGGCCCTGGTGGTGCCGCAAGCCGATCCCCGAACGCGCACGTTTCCTGTCAAGGTGCGCGTCGAGAACGAAAAAACCAAGTCCGGTTTGCCGGTGCTGAAGGCGGGAATGCTCGCGCGGGCCACGCTGCCAGTGGGCGAAGAACAAAAAGGTACCGCGGTCCCCAAAGACGCGCTTGTGCTGGACGGAGCACGCAAATCCGTGTGGGTCATCGACCCTAAGACAGTCAAGCCGCTCCAAGAGGGAGGACAAGCATTCCTTCAAGGCGTGGCCAAGAGCGTACCGGTAACGACCGGCGCCGAGGACGAGACATGGGTCCTGGTGCGGTCCACTGGGCCAGACGCCATCCAGCCCGGTCAATACGTGGTGACCCGCGCCAACGAGCGCATCTTTGTGCCGGTAGTCAAGTGGCGCGTTCCCGATGCGGCGGAAACCGCGGCCAAGAAGCAATAACAAGCCACGCCCCCCGGCGAGCGGCCGGCGTCAGCCGGCTGATGGCGTCACCGCGTTACGCAGCGTCATCCACCGGCTCACGCCAGTCGCTCACCGTCACCATCGCTCAGCATCCAGGCGGAAGAAGTCGTCATGTATCTTATTAACGCGTTCGTTCACAACCCCGTCAAAGTCACAGTCGGCGTGTTGCTAACGGCTCTGTTTGGCGTGGTCGCGCTGTTGCGCATGCCCATGCAGCTTACGCCCGAGGTGCAAACGCCCACCATCACCATCGAAACCCGTTGGCCAGGCGCCAGCCCGCAGGAGGTGGAGCAGGAAATCGTTCACGAGCAAGAAGAGCAGCTCAAGAGCGTCGAGGGCGTAACCAAGCTCTCGTCCGAAAGCATGGACTCCATGGGCCGCATCACCATGGAGTTCCTGGTGGGCACGAACATGGACGAGGCGCTCTTGAAGGTGAACAGCCGTTTGAACCAGGTGCCCGTTTACCCTGAAGACGCCGACCAGCCCATCATTAGCACGGCCAACGCCAGCGACCGGCCCATCGCCTGGTTCATCCTCAGCGCCAAGAACCCCAGCGACGAAGACCTGCGCGCGTTTCAAGAGAAACACCAGGCCACGAACCCCGATCTGGCGGCGGGAATGCAACACGTCCGCAACGCCAACAACGCTGGCCTGGCCATGATGCGGCTGCGACTGCTGGCCAAGAAGCATCCCGAAGCCAAGGAGCTATTGCCGCCCGAGTCGTTGAACGTGACGCAGCTTCGCCGGTTTGCCGAGGACGAAATCGAGTCCCGCTTTGAGCGCGTGGCGGGGGTGTCTCAATCAAACGTCATCGGCGGCCTGGAGGACGAGCTGCAAGTCATCGTCGATCCGCAAAAGCTCGCCGCCCGGCGGCTTACCATCGGCGATGTGCGGAACGTGCTTCGCGGGCAAAACCAGGACACGTCGGCCGGCGATTACTGGGAAGGCAAACGCCGCTATGTGGTCCGCACGCTGGGGCAGTTCCGCAGTCCCGAACAGGTGGAGAACCAACTGCTGGCGGTGCAGGACGGCGCCCCGATCTACGTGCGCGACGTAGCCGTGGTGCGGCACGGTTACAAGAAGCCCGACGGCCTGGTGCGTCGCTTTGGAGAGTCGAGCATTGCGGTCAACGCCGCCCGCGAAACCGGCGCCAACGTACTGGACGTGATGGACGGCCTGCGGGCCACCAATCGCGAACTGAACGAAACCATCCTCCACCAGCGGGGCTTGCAACTGACCCAGGTCTATGACGAGACGGAGTACATTTACTCGTCGATTAACCTGGTGCAGGAGAACATCTTCCTGGGCGGGGCGCTGACGATGATCGTGCTCATGGCGTTCTTGCACCTGGGCGTCCGCGCGGTCATTGCCGCGCCGCTGATCATTCTCACCGCGATTGCGGCGGCGTATGTTTCGCCGTGGTTCTTTGTCATTTCGCTGGCGATCATCATTGGCTGCGGCTTCTGGTTCGCACGTGGGGCGCTAGTGGTGGGTCTGGCGATTCCCACGAGCATCATCGGCACGTTCCTGGTGCTGAGCCTCTTGGGACGTTCACTCAATGTGATCAGCCTGGCGGGGTTGGCGTTCGCGGTGGGCATGCTGGTCGATAACGCCGTGGTGGTGCTGGAGAACATTTACCGCCGCTACGACGAACTGCACGAGCCGCCCTTTACCGCCACCGTGCGCGGCGCCCAAGAGGTGTGGGGAGCGGTGGTGTCTTCGACCCTGACCACGGTGGCGGTGTTCCTGCCCATCGTATTCGTGCAAGAGGAAGCGGGGCAACTTTTCCGCGACATCGCCTTGGCCATTACCGCCTCGGTCAGCCTGTCGATGATCGTGGCGATTATCGTCATTCCTACCGCCGCCGCCCGCTTGTTTATCGAACGGCAGCCGCACGACCAGCAATCCGCCTGGAACAACCGCCTTTCGGGCGAAGCGGGGCATGAGTCGTACGAAGGCAATGGTGAGCCGACCAACGGACACGCCGTCAATGGCCATTCCCCGCACGGTCAGCCGCACCCGGCGCCGGAGCGCCCACGGCATGGCGTCGCGGGGGTCGTGCATCGAATATCCAGCGGCATGATCGGGGTCATCGAGACGCTGGCCTGGATGTTTGTCTCGACGGTGGTGGGCGTCAATCGCTGGGTTCAAAAAGGCGTGGTTCGGCGTGTGGCGCTCGTGGCGGCCATGGTCACCGCTGCGTTTTTCCTGAGCTATCTGCTCTGGCCCAAGGTTGAATACCTGCCCACGGGCAACCGCAACCTGGTGTTCGGAATTTTGCTTCCCCCGCCTGGCTACAACCTGGACCAGTTGATGGAAATGGGCGAGAAGGTCGAAGCCGACCTGCGCCCCTATTGGGATGCGGACCCCAGTAGCCCCGAGGCGCAAAAGCTGGACTTCCCCGTGATTGGCGACTTCTTCTTCGTCGCGCGCGGGCGGCAGGTGTTTTTGGGAATTCGCGCGTATGACCAATCGCGGGTCGGCGAGCTGGTGCCGCTGGTGCAGAAGGTCGGCGCCCAACTCCCCGGCACGTTCACCGTGGCCAAGCAATCCAGCTTGTTCGAGCAAGGTTTGACGGCCGGCCGCACGGTGGAAATTGAAATCGCCGGCCCGGAGCTTCCCAAGCTGGTGGCGCTAGGCGGGCAAATCATGGGCCAGGTGCGCGGGTTGATGCCCACGGCCCAGGTGCGCCCGGTGCCCAGCCTGGACCTATCCAGTCCCGAGTTGCACATCGAACCGAAGTTGGTGCAGGCGGCGCAAATGGGGATTAACAGCACCGATCTGGGGTACGCCACCAATGCGCTGGTGGACGGCGCTTACGCAGGCGACTACTTCTTGGAAGGCGATAAGATCGACCTGACCATCAAGGGGGAGGACCAGTACTCCGGCAGTTCGCAGGACATTCGCGCGCTGCCGATCTCGACCCCCACGGGGCAACTGGTGCCGCTGGAGGCCGTGGCGAGCGTCCATCTTTCCAGCGGCCCCGAGCAGGTGAACCACCGCGAGCGTCTGCGGGCAATCACCATCGAAGTCTCTCCTCCCGCGGAGTTGCCGTTGGAAGACGCGATGCTCCAGCTTCAAAGTCAGGTGGTTGAGCCGCTATACGCCAGCGGGCAACTGGAGGGGGGTTACCGCATCAACTTGGCGGGCACCGCCGACAAGCTGCGCAGCACGTGGCAGTCGCTTCGGTTCAACGTGCTATTGGCCTTGTTGATTACCTACTTGCTGATGGCGGCCTTGTTCGAGTCCTGGCTGTATCCGTTTGTGATCATCATGAGCGTGCCGCTGGGGGCCGTGGGCGGTGTCATTGGGCTGGAGATGTTGAACTGGCTGTACTTCCAACCGCTGGACGTGCTGACGATGCTAGGCTTTGTGATCCTGATCGGCACGGTAGTGAATAACCCGATTCTGATCGTCCACCAGGCCCTGAACCACATTCGCGAAGACGGCATGACCGCCCACGACGCGGTTCTGGAAAGCGTCCGCACGCGCATCCGTCCGATCTTCATGACCACCACGACTACCGTCCTGGGTCTATTGCCGCTGGTGCTGTTCCCCGGCGCCGGCAGCGAGCTTTACCGCGGTTTGGGCGCGGTGGTGTTAGGCGGCCTATTAATCTCCACGATCTTTACCCTGTTGTTTGTCCCCACGCTCTTTACGTTGACCCTGGAAATGAAGGTCGCCTTCCTGCGCCTGTTCAACCGCACCGCCCGCGAACAAGAAGCCTTGGCGCCCGAACGCGACCCCGTGGGCGTGGCGTAATCGCCCCGCGCGGAATGCAGGCCACTCGCTAGAGTAAGTGACCAGGGGCTTCCTTAGTGTGGTGCACTCGCTCCGCGAGTGCACCACATGAAAACGCTCTAATTATCGCTGAACCGAGGGAAGCCGTTACTGGGCAAGTCCTTGGAGGGCGCCCCGTCCGCGAACTGAAGCAACTGCTCCCGCAACAGCGCGGCGCGGCGATCCACGTTCAATTCTTCGAGAAGTTGTTGCTTGACAAGCGCGGAACAAGGGACCGCATGGGCCAGCAAATCGACCAACGCCCCCAGCGGCAAGGGCCGGCTAAGGAATTGCTCGAATTGTTCTTGCGCCGCGGCCGAAGCAGGAAGCCGCGCAGCGACCAATTGTAATAACTCCTCGCGCGCCGGCGCTCGATCCTGAAGACCCGCGGCAGGGTACTGGTCCTCCAACAGTTCGACTTCCGCCTCGCGGAACAACTGCGTGGGTGGCAACTCCTGGCGGAGAGCCGCTCGCTGCACGCCCGCCAAGAGCAAGTTGAATCGGCCGTCGGGCAGCCGGGAATGCGTCAGAATGCGGCCTACGCACACCACCGGCGCCACGGGCGGGCGGCCTTCATAGTCGTTCTCCCAACCCGGCAGGAGCAGCGCCATAGCGATCAATCCATCGCCCGCCAGCGCGTCTTCCATCATTGCCCGGTAGCGTGGCTCGAAAATGTGCAGCGGCGCCACGGTTTGCGGAAACAGCACGAGGTTTGGAAGCGGGAACAACCGCGCCACGCCCCGAAAGTCCGTCAGCGGCTCAAAGGGAGGCTCCAAGAATCACTCCTTTTGTCACTCGGTAAGGAAGAACTACCGACGAACGCAAACATGACCTTTCGTGCAAAGAAAGAACCACGGATGGCACGGATAAGAACGGTTTTCTCTTTCATCCGTGTTCATCCGTGAAATCCATGGTTGATTCTCCCGCCCGATCCGCGAGGCAGGCGCCCCATTCTGTACCCACTTTCTCTCTGCCCTCCGTGTTTTTTTTCACCGCATTATGGTGGAGGCGGGTCGAGATGAATCTCGGGAATCAGGTCCGGCGTTACAACGACGCGCGGAAACTCCTCTGGGCTGGCGATCAGTTCGGCGCAACACCGCTCTAGGTCGGCCAGTAGTTTGTCCACATCCACGCCCAAGCAGCGCGGCCGGTAGTCGTTCAAGTACGTCTGGCAACCGTGGTACAGTTTGATCGCGCCGCGGGTGTTCTCGTTCCCGAAATGATGCAGGCACACGGCCACCTGGATCAAACCCTGGTAGAACCTGCGCAACGGGCCTTGATAGTCGGTCCACAGGTCTTCCCACACCTCGTGCGCCTCAAAGAAGTCGCATTCATTGAAATAGTGGACCCCCTGCACAAAACGCGGATCGTATTCAGTAACTTCTTCCGCCATAGCCGCTCGCAAAGTGACAAGTTCCAACGCCCACACTGGAGTGCAGAAATTCATTTCCGCCTTCGCTTTTTCCCTTCCAACCTTCCACCTTCGACTCTTCCGACTTCCAATCTTTCGACCTTCGACTTCCGCCCTTCCAACAAAAACGCCCGACACGGCGATTGTCGCCGGTCGGGCGTGGGTTAGCAAGGTTGGCGTCCCGCGCTAGTTACTCGCGGCCGCTCAGAGCGATCAAGAGCCGAATCACGTACCAGAACAGCACCGCCACCGAGGCGAACAGGGCCAAGGCCGCCGCCACGTGTTGATCGGTGCGGTAGTGGTGCAGCACGTTCGAGGTGTCGTACAGGATGTAGCCGCACGCCAGGGCGATCATCGCCACCGAGAACCAAATCCCCAGCGATAGCCCGAACACCATCGCGCACACAACCAGCCCAATTGCCAGCAGCCCGCCGAGCATGAGATACATGCGCAGGAACGAGAAGTCGGCCCGCGACAGGAACACCACTCCCGACAGCCCGCCAAACGTCAACAGCGTGATGACGCCCGCCGACGGAATCAGCAACGGGTCGCGCACGTAGAACTGAGCGATGGCCAGCAGCGGCACGAAGATAATCGCCTCGGCCACCACGTACAGGCCCAGGCCCAAATACTGGGTTTGTTTGGAGGTGGACGACTCGGCCCACGACCGCGCGACCCAGCTCACCACCATGAACGCGCCCAGGAGCAGCAGCCAACTCCACGGACCAGCCACGGTCATCGTAAAGTTCAGAATCGCCTGCGCCGGAACCAGTGAGAATATGATCGCCTCAATCGCCGCAAACGCCAGGATGGCGCCCGCCAAGTGGCCATAGGTGCGGCGAATGAACGCCACCCGCTCCTGCGCGTCGGCCAACTCCGCCGTCGGAGCATACCCCAAATACGGCGACTGGTAGGGATTGTTATTATCGTAACCCATCAGAGAAGCCCTTGTAGAGAAGAAACGGGGCCGAGACACCCCCAATACATACCGTTGGGAAATCTATCGTGTTTTCCAGACAAAGTCAACTCTCGACATCCGTCGAATTTCACAGGGCGGGCATCATCTGTAGTTCGAAACTTTGAGATATTCGTCCGCTAGTGATCTTTGGCGCCGCGCTGGCCCAAGCGGTATCACTTGCGGCCAGCGCAATTTCTCAGATCAACAGCGGGCGAATACCCAATGTTGGGAACCACGGATCCTGCCTGCCCTTGTTCGTTATCGGCGCCCTGAAAGCCTTCCCCCCGGAATAAACCCCGCCTAGCCACATCGGCGCATCCCGCGTAGAACGAAAATTCCGCTGTCTCTTGTTTTCCACGGATGAGGCCATGCCCCCCCGTTCTCCTGAAAAAGTCTACGCCGCCAAGGTCGCTCGGGCATTGACCAAGGAATATCCCGACGTCGCGTGCGCCCTGGAGTTCCAGACCCCCGTTCAATTGCTGGTGGCCACCATTCTTTCGGCCCAATGCACCGATAAGCAGGTGAACCTTGTCACGCGAACGCTGTTTTCCCGGTATCCCACGGCGGCCGACTTTGCCGCGGCCGATCTGCGTGACTTGGAGAACGCCATCAAATCCACGGGCTACTTCCGAAACAAAGCCAAGAACATTCAAGCCTGCTGCCAAAAGTTAGAAGAACTTTACGAAGGCGAAGTTCCGCAAAACTTGGATGACCTGGTGGAGCTTCCTGGCGTGGGACGCAAAACCGCCAATGTGGTCCTGGGTACGGCCTTTGGCATTCCGTCGGGGGTGGTCGTCGATACGCACGTGGCCCGCCTGACACACCGCCTGGGCCTGACGCGGCACACCGACCCGGCGAAAATCGAGCGCGACCTGATGGCCGTGCTGCCCCAGAAGGAGTGGATCAACTTCGCGCACCGCCTGATCCACCACGGTCGGCGCGTCTGCGGCGCCCGCAAACCGATGTGCGAAGTCTGCTCTCTGAACAAGTTCTGCCCCCGCATCGGCATCGAGAACTGACGCCGCTTGTTCAATGGCGCCCGCGGGTGTATGTTCGCAAGCATGTTCACCGGACTGATTGAAGCAATGGGCGTGATTGAAGAGGTGCGTCCCGAACCTCCAGGCGTGCGCCTCGTCGTGCGCCAGCCGGAAGTGCTGGGCGACGCGATCTTGGGCGCCAGCATCGCCATAAACGGTTGCTGTCTGACCGTGGTGGCCGCCCGCGACGGCGTAGCCGAGTTCGAGGCTGGCGCCGAGACCCTCAGCCGCACGAACCTGGGCCGTCTTCAGCCGGGCGATCAGGTGAACCTCGAACGCTCGCTTCAAGTGGGCGACCGAATGGGCGGGCATTTTGTCACCGGGCACATCGACAGTCTCGGCTGGCTGGACCAGCGCACCACCGACGGCCCTTGGGCCACCCTCTGGTTTCGCGTCCCGCCCCATTTGACGCGACAAATGGCCAGCAAAGGCTCCATCGCCGTCGATGGGGTCAGCCTGACGCTGGTGGCGGTCGAACCCGAGCGGTTTAGCGTGGCCCTGATTCCCCACACGTTGCAAGTGACGACACTCGGCCGCCTGCGGGAAGGCGACCCGGTCAACCTGGAAACCGACATCCTGGCCAAGTACGTCGAGCAGCAACTCCGGCCGAACGAAAGAGGCCCGCAACCATGACCACCTCGCGCCAGACGCTTTCCTTTCTTCGGCAACGTTTTGAGGAAGTGGGGATCAAGCCCGTCACGCGGTACGGGCAGAACTTCCTGATCGACTTGAACCTGCTGCAAGTGCTGCTGAATGCCGCCGAACTGACGCCCCAAGACGTGGTGTTGGAAGTGGGCACCGGCACCGGCTCGCTCACGGCCCAAGTGGCGCAAACCGCCGCGGCGGTGGTCACGGTCGAGGTGGACCCGCACATGTACCGCCTGGCGCAAGAAGAGTTAGACGCGTTCACCAACGTGACGATGCTCCACCAAGACGCGCTCAAGAACAAGAACCACTTCCACACTAACGTGCTGGCCGCGGTGCGCGAGCGCATGAGCGAATCGCCCGACCGGCAGTTCAAGCTGTGCGCCAACCTGCCGTATAACATTGCCACGCCGGTGCTGTCGAACCTGCTAAGCATCGAGCCGTGGCCGGTATTGATGGCCGCCACCATTCAAAAGGAGTTGGCCGACCGGATTGTGGCCAGGCCGCGTTCCAAGGACTACGGCGCGCTTTCCATCTGGATCCAAAGCCAATGCGAGGTGACGCTGGTCCGCGTCATGCCGCCCGAGGCGTTCTGGCCGCGGCCGAAGGTCCATTCGGCGATTGTGCAGATTCGGCCCGACCCCGCGCGGCGCGACCGCATCCCCGACCGGGACTTCTTCCACGACTTTGTCCGCGCCATGTTCTTCCACCGCCGTAAGTTCCTGCGGGCGAACCTGGTTTCGGCCTTCAAAGACCGTTTGACCAAGGAGGAAGCCGACGACGCGATGGCCGAGCTGGACCTGTTTGGAGAAAGCCGCTCCGAGGAGTTGGACGTGGAGACTATGCTCGGCCTGTGCGAAGCGGTGCGGCGGCGGCTGGTCGCGAAAGAAGGCCCGAGTCCCAAGGGGGCGGGCAAATAGCTTAGTTCACTGCTTCCCGCCGAGAAACGCATAACACCTTACGCTAGCGGCATCACCATGAAATTCGTCGAAATGACGGGCAAGACGCTCAAGCAGATTGTGACCGAGGGCGAGCTTCGCCCCGACGAACTAGAGGCGGCCGGCGTGCGGGACGACGCCATCGTGCGCGTCAACCAGCAAGGCGACATCGAAATTCGCCGCCCCGAAAAATGGGATGTGGTGGGCGGACTGCTGGGCGGTTTTGAAGACCGCATCCGCTCCCAGACTGGCCTCGAGTGGGTATAAGCCATTATGCCGCGCGAGCCGATCACTACGTTTTTCTTCGCCCTGGTGGTGGTCAAGCAGGGGCGCCGGTTCCTGGTGGTGCGCGAAACCAAGAAAGGCCAGCGCTGGTATTTTCCAGCCGGGCGCGTGGAGCCGGGCGAAACGATCGCCAACGCCGCCGTGCGGGAAACTCTCGAAGAAGCTGGTGTTCCGATCGAGTTGGAAGGCGTGCTGCGCATTGAGCACACGCCCTCGGCTAAAGGCGGGTCGCGGTTACGGGTGATTTTCCTCGCGCGGCCCGCGGACGATACTCCGCCCAAGACCAAGCCCGACAACGAATCGCTCGAAGCCCGCTGGGTGACGCTCGAGGAATTGAAGACGCTCGAACTTCGCGGCCCCGAGGTGCGGCGACTGTTCAAAGAAGTCCTGGCCGGCGCGCCCATCTACCCCCTCTCACTCTTGCGCCCCGAAGGCGAGCCCCTGCTGCCGTGACCTACATTGAAGGCCCCGTCACGCCTACCCGAAAAATACACTAACACTCGACGCTCGTCGACGATTGGTTGACTGGCTCCAGGCAGAACAGGTAGAGATGCCTTCCGGCGACGCCGGCCCAGTGGCGGCCGGTGGGGCTGCTGGTCAACCGCCAAAGGCGCGGCGGGTAAAACGCTTGCGGCTGCCTGGTGCGGCTATCTTCGATCACCACCCCCGCGGCGCCGGTGGTGCGACGTACGGCGCGGTAAGGGAACACCTCGGGTCCGCCGGCCATGGCGTCGGGATCGGCGGCGCGAATCATGTCCACGCATTCGCCGGTCTCCACGTCCCAGACGCGCGTGGCGCCTTCTTCCTCGCTCGTCGCCAACCGCCTACCGTCGGCGGAAAACACCACGCGGCATACGGCGTCGCGGTGGCCTTCCCATTCCGATAGCGGCTGGCCGGTCGTGGCGTCCCACCGGCGGACCGTCGCGTTCTTGTGGCCGGTAGCCAGCGTGTAGCCATCGGGCGAGAAAGCCAGCGCCGAAGCGCCCCACTCCAAGCCGTCGACCAGCAGCACTGGCTCAAGGGAAGCGGCGTCGTAGATCCGCACGGCGCCATCGCGGCCGGAAGTGGCCAGACGGGCGCCGTCGGGCGAGAACGCCGCGCACCACACGGCGTTGTCGTGTCCGGTGAGGACGCCTACTTCGCGCCAGGTGTCGGTCTCCCACAGCCGCACGGTGGCGTCGCCGCTGGCCGTGAGCAGTCGCCGGCCATCGGCCGATAGGGCTACGTCGTTGATACCGCGCTCGTGCGCCGTCAGCACCGCGATGGCTTCGCCTGTGACCGGCGACCACACGCCCAGCTTGCCGTCAAAGCCGGCCGAGAACAGCCACCGGCCGTCGTGCGAGTACAGCAGGCGGCTAATCGGCTTGCCCATGTGGGCGGCCAGGCGATGCGCTTCAACGCCGCTTTCCACGTCCCAAAGCCGCACTTCGCCATCAACGGCGCCAGAGGCGATTTGTCGGCCGTCGGGCGAAAACGCCAGTTGCGTGACCTTCACTTGATGCGCCCGCAGCACCGCCAGCGACCCGCCGCGCCGCGGATTCCAGACGCGGACCGTGCGGTCGCCGCTAGCCGAGAAGAACTTCTCACCATCGCGCGAGAACGCCGCTTGCCACACCGTATGCCCGTGCCCGCGAAAGCACGCCAAGGCGTGGCCGCACGCCACGTCCCACAGGCGCACGGTGCGATCGTTCGAGGCGCTCAGGGCGCGGCGGCCATCGGGTGAAAAGGCGACGTGGCGGATTTCGTTCTCGTGCCCCTCGAATACTCCCAGCGGCTCGCCCGTGCGGGCGTCCCACAACCGCACTTCATTATCGCGGCCGGCGGTAAGAATGGTTTGGCCATCGGGCGAGAACGCCGCCGCATGGACGCAGCGACGGTGAGCCTTGCGGCTGTGCAGCAAACGCCGGCCGCTACGCACGTCCCACACGCGGAAGTAGGTATCGGCGCCGCCGGTGACCAGCTTGCTTCCATCGGGTGAAAACGCCACGCAGTAGGTTACGTGGTGATGCGCATCGATCGGCTTGGGAATGTATTCGGGCTCTTGCGGGCCTGACTCGCTGGCGATGCGCCAGAACTTCACCTGGCCGCCTTTGCAGCCATACGCCAGAAGCCGTTCTTGGGGCGAAAACGCCAGGCAGCGCACTTCGCTCGCTTCATCGTAACGGGCCACGGCTTCGCCGGTCTCGACACGCCACGCGATCACCGCCCCGTCGCAGCCTCCCGAAACCAGCAGTTCGCCATCGCCCGAGAATGCCACCGCCGTGACGACGCCCCGATGAGCCTTGAGCGTTTGCAACAAGGCGCCGCTCTGCGTGCTCCAAAGACAAACGGTCCGATCCTTGCCGCCGGTGGCTAGTAGTTGACCATCGGGCGAGACAGCCACACACCATACTTCGCCCGTATGGCCGCGGTACACCGCTTGTTGGGCCGTGCCCAAGTGGACCTTGGGCGGCCGCAAGGCGCGCAGCCACGGCTCGTTAGGGCGCCGGCGGGACCGCATACTCTCTATCAAATCCGAGAGCCGCGGGCCGGGCCGACTCCACGGCGGCGGAGCGGTCCAGCCTTCGGGCGGATCGTCGTAATGGCGGGCTGCTTGCGGCACATCGTACCACCACGCGCGGTTCCAAAGGCAAGAGAACAGCATTTGCGGATACTGCGCCAGGAAGTGCATCTCGGTGCAAACTGCCTCGCCCAACAAGTCCAACAGGCGGCGCCGCGGGTCGCCTTCGGGCAAATGCGCCGAGGCGCCGGTCAGGTCGCGGCATAATTCGAACACTTCGCCCGCTTTGGCCTTGGCCGTAAGGAAGCGAATGTCGGTCAGCACCGTGTACAACTCGTCGCCGCAACCGGCCGCCACCAGGTGCGCGGGAAGGTGATCCAAGGTGAGGCCGTCGATGCGTCCCGCCTCCAACCGGCGCCGCAGGTTTTCGGCAATGCGGCGATGCCCGCCCCGCACATCGACGCGGTGCGTGCGGCTTTGCCCCGCCGCGCCGCACAGCCAATCGGTCACTGACTTGTGAAACGGCCGATACTTGCCCTCCCGCTGTGGGAAGAACGGCGCCAGCGGCTCCAGCAGTTCTTCGACCTCGAAGGGATCGCGGTCCAGGAACTCGGCAATCTGGTCGGCGGTCAGTGGTTCGCGGGCGGCGGTGACCACATCCAGCACCGGCCGCACCTGGGCGAAGCCTTGGCGGGTCGGGTAGCGCTGGGCGAAAAACTCGTGATAGATGCCCACCAACCCTTCGGGGAAGGATTCGGGGCGGCGCGCGTCGATCTGCCCCGCCGCAATCGCGTCCAGCACGTGCGCGGCGTACAGAAAGTTGCCCGCGGCTTTCTCGGCGATGAATTGAATGGCGTCTTCTATTTCGCGCGACGAGCCGCCAAGTGACGACGCCAGGCGCGGCTCGCGCAGGCGGGTCTCGATGTAGCGCGCCACGTCGTCCAGGTTTTCCGGTTGCTCGGCGCGTAGCTCCACCTTGCGGCTGCGCGCCAGCAGGTCGCACACTTCGGGCGACTGGCGCGCGCTGACCAACAACCGCACCCGCGGGGGCAGGTCGTTCATCCGCTCGTACAATAGCCGGGCGATATGCCGTTCGCCGTGCTCCAAGGATTCATCGAGCGCATCGACCACGATCAGCAGCGGCGACTCGCCGGGTTGCTGCCGCAGCGGGTCGGCCACCAAACGGCGAAAGAGCGTCCCCGCGTCTTCGCTTTCGAGCGAGTCCTGCGGCGCGCTGGCCAGCACCGCGCGAAAACCCGCCAGCCGTTCGGCCAATTGCGCGGCGAGCGATTGCACGAACCGCAGCGGATCGAGCGATTCGGCCAGACTGGCCACGCAAAAATGATGGGCCGCCACGCGCGGCTCATGCTGAATCACATGAGCGAGCAAGGCCGACTTGCCCGCACCCGGATCACCCAGCGCAAGGAATACGCGTTCTCTGCCTGTTTCGAGCCACTGGTGGAACTCGTTCAGCAGCCATTGCCGGCCGACAAAGTTCTCGCCCCAGCGCGCCAGTTCGGCCGAGAAGTCGAGCCGCCGCAAGCCGGCCAAGGTAGTCGATTCCCGATGAGGGCCGCTTGCCCCTTCGCTCCGGCCCCGCACCGCTTGCGTCGAACCGCCCAGGGTCAGCGCCGCCAGCACGTCGCGCAACTCGTCGGCAAAGTCGAGGGCCGTGCTGTAACGGTCGGCGGGGTTCTTGGCCAAGGCGCGCAGGCAGATGCGGTCCAAGTCGCGGGGGAGCGCGTCGTTGAACTGCCGCGGCGGGCGGACCACGCCCCGCGTCAGTTGCTCGCGCAGGTCGGCCAGGGTCTTGGCGCGGAACGGCCGGTGGCCGGTTAACAACTCGTACAGCACAACGCCAAGGCTGAAGATGTCGGATCGCGCATCGACCAGGTGGGACTCGCTCCGCGCCTGCTCGACGCTCATATACGCTGGCGTTCCGGCAAGCTGCGGGCCTTGGCCATACTGCTCGTCGCGCAGAGCCAGGCCGAAGTCCACCAGGTGCGGCCGGCCCTCCAGGTCGATCAGGATGTTGCCAGGCTTGATGTCGCGATGGACCAGCCCGCGACGATGCGCGTGATGCAGCGCCTCGGCCACGGCGATGATGACCTCCAACGACTCGGCGGGCGAGGGCGACCGTTCCTCTCGCCAATCCGCCAGGTCGCAACCTTCGATGTACTTGGCCACCACGTAGCAGGCGCCGTCGGTGGTGCGTCCCACGTCGTACACCGGCACGATGCCGGGATGATCCAAGCGGGCCACGTTGCGGGCTTCGGCCAAGTAGGCTTCGATGTCGGCGCCCGAAGCGAGCCTCCGGTGGTTGGGCGTCTTGATCGCCACGCGCCGCTGGAGTTCGGTATCTTCAGCCAGATAGACGCGACCGAAGCCCCCTTCGCCCAGAACGCTCAAAATGCGGTAGCGACCGATCCTCGCCGGAATGTCGGCGGCGGCAAACGCCCTCGGCGCCAATGCGGGCGTGGACGGCGCGGTGGGCGGCTCTTCGTCCAGGGCCAGCGTTACCGCGTCGGCGTGAGGCTGCGTAGGTTCGCCGCGCTCGGGATCGGGCGACGGCGGATCGCCTATTGGTTGCAGAGCGTCTTGCAACGGAAGCTGAGGGAAGCGGGAGATAAAATCCGCTACCGACGCCGCCTGACCGTAGCGCCGCCGCAGGGCGTATTCATGCCGCACCAGGCGCAGCGCCAAGTCGGGTTGATCCAGGACCGGGAACCGCTCCAGGTACTGCTCCACCAGCGCCGGGGGAGCGAAGAGTTCGCCATCGGGCTGCCGCGCCAAACCGCTTGCCGCCTTCCAGGCCAGTTCCATCTCGATCAGGGCCAGCTCCAGCAGCGTCGGCAGGTAGCGGGCGTCGGTCGCTTCCGGCAAACAGGTGGCGATCGCCACTCGGCGGCCTTCGAACCAGGCGTTTTCAAACCGCTGACAGCAGCTTTCGTCGATGGATTCAGAAAAGACCGCGCGCTCGCTCATCGCACAAACCTCCAGGGCGTGCTGCGAGTATACCAAATCGCGAGCAAAACGGCCTTGGCGCCGATGCCGTTCATTCGGGCGAGTGGGGGGCGTCAGGCTGACGCCCCCGCTCGCCACGTTAGAAACGACCGTGGGTAATCGCGCTCGGGCGCTTTTACGGGAGTTCGCGGATGCGAATGTTCTTGAACTCGACCGGGGCGCCTTCCGACTCCAGGCACAGGTAACCGACGCGGGGTTCGCAGTTCTCGCCGCCCGAGACTTCCTCGCCGTTGACGCTCAGGCGAATCTCGCCATCCACGGCGCGAATGTAGTAATGGTTCCATTCGGGCGAAGGCTTGCTCATTTCCTTCTTGGGAAAGCTGCGGCTGCCGTTGGGCGAGAGCGGCGGGAAGGGCTTCATCTTCGAGGCGCCCACCGCGAACACGTCGCCGTGGGTGGTGAACCAGTCGGCTTTTCGCCCGCCTTTCTCGTAATTCGTCTTGTAGCCGTGGTCGAGCACCTGGACCTCGATACCGGCGCCGGGCAGCCGTCCGGGCGGCAGATCCTTGAGCACGCTTTCGGGGCACCATACAAACACGCCCGAGTTGCCGGCCGAGCGCAAGTGTCGCCACTCGCACACCAGTTCAAAATTCTTGTACTGCTTTTGCGAGCGGGTCACGCCCACCGGGGTTCCCTTGCAATGCGCCACCCCGTCCTTCCAGACCCAGGTGTCGGGATCGCCGTTGACGGTCGTAAAGTCTTTCTCGCCCAGTTCTTTCCACTCGGGGCCGCTGGTGTCGATGGGAGATTTCGCGGCGGCCGCCTCATCGGCCAAGGTCGAATTGCACGCGCTGGCGACAAACAAGCCCAAGGCGAAGGCGGGCAGGCAAAGTGCGAACCATTTCTTCATGACGCGACTCCGAATAGGGAATGATAGTAAGGATTATTGAAAGGCGATTCACGCTCCGCCCTCAACCCGGCCAAGGGCGCCGGGCTACCCGTTCACGTCACCACGGTAATCCAACCGACGCCCGATTACGAGTAGAGTGAGCGCCGGCGCACTCCACGTTTTCATTTTGTGTCCTCCGGGCGCGTAAACGACGAAGGCTGGCTGGGTGCGATGAAAGCGCGGCTACAGCATGGGGGCTTCGCTTGTCACCAGGCATGGTGTGCAAATGACGTCGGCGCAAAGTGACAAGAACCAGCGGCGATTTTGCTTACTGGAAAGGCGAATGATCGAGTACATTGGACTAACGCGCAATTCACAGCTTGCGTCCTCGTCTTCACTCCCGAGGGCGCAGCATCGACCACAGAGTGTCCCCGACCATGCGCGAATATCGTGGCGACTTTGAAGTCCACCTGACCGTTCACGCGGCGGATGAGGCCGCGCTGGAGCGGTTTCGCGCATGGTGCGAGGAACGGGCGTTCAAGTGCGTACGGATTGTACTTTCGCGCGGCGTGCATGTTGAACAACCAATGGCCACGTGGCGGCGGCGGACGACCGTTCTACCCGCGGTGGTGAAGGAAGCGGAGCAATCCGCCGCCGACGCGCGCCACGTCGGGCTGCCCGCGGTGCGCGTGAAAGTCGAAGCCGCTCCGCACAACGAGGAAGTGCCCGTCCGCGACAACGATGCGGCGCTGCACGACGCGCGAAACTACTTTGAACATCACGTCAAGCTGCTGCGCACCTTGGGGACGCCGCGCGATGCACTGTCGCGAACGTGCGAGGCGCATGGCGCTCATCTGTCCCGCAATGCTTTTCGACAAGCAGCGGATGGTAAGGAGGAACGGTTCGTCACGCTGCGGTCCTACGGCGTGGGGAGCAATACGTCTCACGGCCAATTGCGGCGGTTGCTGACGGCGCTTGCGGCACTGAACGAGCAAGTCCTCGAACAGGAGTCGGAATACTGCGTTTACGACTCCAACATTGATTTGGACGCCGGCTGGCTGGCGCCGTCGGCGTGAACCTTTACTTCAACTCGCTTCATGCCCTTGGTTATGGCCGACACCACGCCGGACGAAGTGCTCATTGAGTTCTTGCGCGCCCTGACCGTCACGATCCAGGAGTTCGAAGAGCCCCTGGTTCCCGTGCTCCGAGGCAGCTTGCTGTTACGACATTGGTTTGGCGAGAGCGCTCGCCCGGCGGCCGACATCGACTTGGAATGTTTTCTAGGCCAAATTAACGACAACGCGCCGCCTGATGAGGCGGCGGGCGCCCGATTCGATCGCTATGGCCGTTATGGCCGGTACGGCGAATTCGATTCGCTGGTGGACTACGGCAGGGCGATGTGCCGGTACGCAGCCGACTACACACATTACTATCAAACCAGTTCCGCCGAAGATGCGCCAGTCGTCGCATTCCTGCCCATCGACGGGCCGGCCGAGGGCGAGAGCCTGTGGACCTACGGCACGCCCGGCGAACGCTACTATGCCGGCTGGACGTGGCGAGAGCGACAGGAACCGACCGGTTGGCTTCAAATGTTCCGTGGCGAGACAAGGAGAGCCCAGACGCCAATAGGGCGTTTGCAAATCGACATTGCCGAACCGGGCGCCTATACCTTGGAAGACATTTGCACGGCCGACGTGAACTTCATCGCGTCCCAAGGCCAGACCTTCCGCTATCCCGCGTATATGCCCGAGATGCTGCTGGCCGCCAAGCTGTCTTGGCTGCTGCGCAGCCTGACGCGGCGCGCCAACTCCCAGGGACCATTGCCGCCCGCATGGACGGGAGAGCCGAAAGACTTGTTCGACGTGCATTTGTTATTAACGCAAGCGGAACTGGATGCGGCGGCGTTTCAAAAATCGATGGTGGCCGTTGGGGCCTCGGATGACCTGGACTGGGACAACCTGGAAGCCATCTTTGATGTGCGAAGGACGGCGGTCAGCGACGCCGACTTTTCCAACTGGGACGCGTTTCGGAAGCATCACCCAGAACTGGCCACCCGCGGACCCGTGGAGTTACTGCGAACGGTGGCCGATCGACTTGAGCCGCTCTTGGGCGATTTCCGCAGACCCGACGAAGCGCCGTTTCTTCACGCCTTGCGCGTCGATCCGATGAACGAGTTTCACTACGCCATCTATGCCGACTGGCTGGAAGACCGCGGCGACCCGCGCAGCCATTTCTTGCGGCTGTTCCAGAAGTTTAACTTTCACCTGAAAGAGCTATCGAACGACGATTTCCAAGATACTTGCCGCATGGTGCGGGCTTCGATGAACGCCACGTCCGCCGCGTGGCTGTATCGGTTATTTGGAACGTCGGCGAACTATCGCGAAATGCGCCAACTCATTGAAAACCTCGCGTCATAACCGCTCACAAAGGTGAAGCGGGCTACTTGCGGGAGCGAGTGACCTACCCTGAAGACGGCAAACTCGCTTTTTAGTACAGCTCGGCCATTTCGCGGGCGTGGTAGCTGGAGCGGACGAAGGGGCCGCTGGCGACCTTCTTGAAGCCGAGTTCCTTGGCGGTGCGGCCAAGGAACTCGAATTCCTCGGGAGGCAAGTAGCGCCGCACGGGCAGGTAACCGTCGCCGGGGCGGAGATACTGGCCGAGCGTGAGGAAGTCGCAGCCCGCGTCGAGCAAGTCGGCCAGCACGTCGAAGATTTCCTCGTGCGTCTCGCCCAACCCAAGCATCAAGCCGCTCTTGGTCTTGATCGCGGGGTTTAACTCCTTCACGCGGCGCAAGAGTCCCAGCGTCCAGCGGTAATCGGACTTCGGCCCGCGCACCTCGCGATAGAGCCGCGGCACGGTTTCCGTGTTGTGGTTGAACACCTCGGGCGCCGCTTGAACGACGCGGTCCAGAGCGGGTTTTTGCTCCACGAAGTCGGGCGTCAGCACCTCGATGGTCGCCCCGGTGCGCTCCCGTACGGCCAGCACGCAGCGGCGGTAATGTTCGGCGCCGCCGTCTGGCAAGTCGTCGCGCGTGACTGACGTGATGACCACGTACTCCAAACCCAACCGGTGGGCCGCCTCGGCCAAACGCTCCGGTTCATCGGCTTCGGGCAGGTTCGGCCGGCCACGCTCCACCGAGCAGAAGCCGCACGGCCGGGTGCAAATGTTGCCCAAGATCATAAAGGTGGCGGTCTTTTGCGAATAACACTCCATGCGGTTGGGGCACTTGGCGTTGTCGCACACCGTTTCCAAGTGTAACTCTTCCAACAGCCGCGAGGTAAAGTGGTTGGCGTTCCCCTTGGGCGTTTGCCGCTTGAGCCAGCGCGGCAGATGCTCGGCCGCCCGCGGCGTGCTGCGGGTGGCGCATCCGCCGCCTCCCGACGAGCAAGACGAGCCAGGCGCCGAAACAACGGGCAATTCAAGACGTGCGGACGGTCGATTCACGATGCTGTTGCGAAAGAGAGGTCAGTAAGGGATGCCCCGTAAACAAATGATAATGTTCGCAGCCCCACGCGGCCGAGAGGGCGGCAATCAGGGCGGTGCGGACGGCCGTCATTTTGGTGGGGCGGCCACGCTCGGCCAGGAGCGAACTCATGTGCGGTTTCTCGGGCGGCGCCAGGGACGCCGGATCACGATTTTGTCTTCGCGCGGGGTTCGTCTCGACGTAACCCAGTGCGCGGCAGGTGGGGTTCACATTGATAAACGCTCCCTGCCAGGTCACGCCGTATTGCACCGCCGCACCGACCGCGGCCAGTTGCCCGGTGCGTCCCCATACGCCAAAGCGGCCCGGCCGCGCAGTCACGGCGGCGCCCAACTCGGCCAGTGCGCCGGACAGTCCTTGTTGCAAGCGCCGCAGGTATTCGCCCACGGTCCAGCCGAAGTCCGCCAGCGGCACGATCGGGTACACCGCCAGTTGTCCCGGTCCATGCACCACGCACCCGCCGCCGCGGCCAAGCCAGCGCACGTCCAGGCGGCGCTCGCGGAGGTCGTCGGGCGAAAGTCGAATGTCGCCCCGCGATCCTGCCCGGCCAATGGTGATTAGCTCGGGATGCTCGCACAGCAGCACGGGAATACGCCGCTCGCGTCGCTCGCCCGCCTCGAACACCAACCGCCGCTGCAACGCGAGCGCATCGTCCAACTCGACCTGTCCGAGCAGGTAAAAGTCAGCGGTCGCCTCCCGCGATGCAAGTTGCCCGGCGCCGTGCGTCATACCCGCATTGTACGCCATTCCGGCCGGTTGTTCCCAGGCCAGCCTTGCCAGGCCGTGGCGCCGTGTGCCGCTGGCCACACCAGCCTGGAGCGCCCGCCAAGACGCCACTACGGATTTCGCCGGCGTTTCAGGCTTGTGTGAGTTCCCTCAGCAAGAGGGGCGCGCCGTCCCTGGGCGTGGCGAACCCCACGGTTTGCAGCGGTCAAGGCGCGAACCTGACACCAGGAGGCGTGTCGTTTCTTGACGTGCATGGCCGTTCTGGCCATGCCCCAAAACAAGAGACGTGGCGTACGGTTCGGTTACTTCGTCTCGCGCCGGGGATGCGGGTTCGACTCCCGCCGCAACAGCCTGCGGGCGGTTACGTAGTTTAACGGCAGAACACCGGAAACAATGTCCGGATCGGCAGGTTCCCGTCTCTTTTGAAAAACAACGCCGTGGCGCAGGATTCGGTTACTTCGTTGCACAACGACATCCCACCGAATTCGCAAGTTCCCGGCGTTCCTTGAACCATCGCGGTGGCGCACCGGGCGGATCCTTCGCCTTACTAACGACACGCCGCACGGGACCATTCCCCGCGATTTTTTAGGAGCGTTCCTCATGGCCCGCAGCAACAAGAAGACGAAGACCCGGGATGCTGGCGCGCGGTTGGCGGGCGGCTACGGACCGTACGGCGCACGGCAGTCGGACGAGGCGCAGCTTCGCCGGTTGGTCATGGCCTGCCTGCTGTGGGAAGACCTGGCTTACACCCACGGCCACGGCGTGGTCGAGGCGATCCAGGCGCTTGTGCCGCGCGTGGCGCCGGAGCGCGTGGCCCAGATGGCGGTCGAGGCCCGCTTTGCGCAAAAGTTGCGTCACGTTCCGCTGCTCTTGGTGCGCGAGATGGCCCGCCACGCCACGCATAAGCCGCTAGTGGCCGATACGCTGGCGACGGTCATTCACCGCCCGGATGAGCTGTGCGAGTTCGTCTCGCTTTACTGGCGCGATAACGGCGACCGCCGCACGCTTAGCGCGCAGGTCAAAAAGGGACTGGCGCGGGCCTTCGCCAAGTTCGACGAATATCAACTGGCCAAGTACGCCGGCGCCCGGCGCGAAGTGAAACTGCGCGACGTGCTGTTCCTGTGCCACGCCAAGCCGCGCGACGAAGCGCTGTTCCAGCGCCTGGCGAATCGTCAGTTGGCGACGCCCGATACCTGGGAAGTCGGCCTCTCGGCGGCCAAGACGCCCCAAGAGAAGCGGATGGTATGGGAGCGGCTGATCGAGTCGCGCAAGCTCGGCGCGCTGGCCTTCCTGAAGAACCTGCGCAACATGCAGGAGGCGGAGACGCCGCGCTCCGTTATCGCCCAAGGCTTTGCGCAGCTCCAGCCGGGAATGTTGCTGCCGATTGACTTTCTGCGCGCGGCCCGCGTGGCGCCCACATGGACGAAGGAGCTTGAAGCGTTGATGCTGCAATGCGCGGCCGAATTCCCCAAGCTGCCGGGATGGACGATCTTCGTGGTGGACGTGTCTGGCTCGATGGGGGCGTGGCTCTCGGCGCGCAGCCGGTTCACGCGCCTGGACGCCGCCGCCGCGATGGCGATCCTAGCGCGGGAGATGTGCGAGCGCGTCACCGTCTACGCCACAGCCGGAAGCGACTCGGCCCGCAAGCACGCCACGCGCCGCATCGACGCGCCGCGCGGGTTCGCGCTCGCGGAGACGATTTCGGAAGCGGCCCGCACCCTCGGCGGCGGCGGAATCTTCACGCGCCAATGCCTGGAGGCGATCCGCCACAACGAGCGCGGCGACGCGCCCGACCGGATCGTGATTTTTTCCGACAGCCAGGACTGCGACCATCCAACGCAGCGAATTCCCCAGCCCTTTGGCTGGCGAAACTACATCGTGGACGTGTCGAGCCACACCCACGGCGTAAACTACGAGGGAGCCTGGACAGCCGAGATCAGTGGCTGGTCGGAGAACTTCCTGCGGTTCATCGCCGAGGTGGAGCAAGACGCCCCCTAGAGCGCATTTCACGGAGGTGTGAAGTGGTAGCCGCAGTGGAGGAGGTAGCGAAGGCATTCGTCGGGCGGAAAGGCGTCGAGGAGTTTTCCCAGCA
>JAANMU010000280.1_pt1 | contig 65566 bp, 70 predicted proteins | sample 7279701 | NCBI WGS metagenome assembly JAANMU01 (sample SAMN14094539, study PRJNA606508) | bioreactor metagenome | isolation source: A lab-scale SPAN reactor treating ammonium-rich wastewater day 57 | place: Ireland: Galway | collected 2017-03-13 | reverse complement strand
GAGCGTTACGTGCTGAAGGTTTTGCCTATCCTTCGGGGGCGCCTCCATACAAGTCTGTCGGCGCCAGTTACTGCAAAACCTTCAGCACTTCACTTTAGTAGACGCGTGCGTTGAACGATTCGGTTCTCCAAGCGTCGCGGGATAACCGGCGAGCGAAAGCGGACCGGGAAGTGACTTGGAGGTGAAAGTCCTCTGGGCTGGCTACCCTATCCAGGAAGGAAAACGTGAAGAAACTTCCTCTACCTGGAGGAACTGTTCGACCCTGATAAGAATAGCTTTAGCTGTTCCAGCCGGGTGGCCGGGATGAGCGGTTTTCCCGGAGAAAAAATGCCGGGGCTATTGGGCCGTTTCCAGGGCAGGGGATCTCTGGCTCGGTTCAGAAAAGGCCCCCGACCCTGTTGGCACGTTGGCTGACGAAAGCGAGATGGTGACCGAATATGGCTTACAGGCCCTGTAGATTTCGAAGTTCGGTGCTGGGTGTGTTCCAGTGTGAGAAACACATGTTCCAGCACAGCTATCCGGAAATCTACAACGAGCTCTATGAGTTTTGCCTCGAGAACGTCCCCGACCGCTTTTGCGGTTACGTGGACTTCGGGTTCAGTCTCGAAGGGGAGACCCCCCGCATTTTCATCAACTGCACTCACCCCTACCAGAGCCGTCCCTTGAAGAGCTTTCGAGACTGCATCGAAGAGTGCGACTACCACGACAAAGAGGGCGAATCCCTCGGATAACCAGGGCCCGGAAGCATCCGGGCTCTTTGCTTTTTCAAGCAGGTGGCCCCCTGTCCGGGAGAGAATGGAATTCGGACTTGCCTGCAAACATGCGACTTCTCCAGCAGTCTCGAACTTTAATACTCTTCATCCTACCCAGCGAGGACGCACCTCATGGTCGGCGCTGAAGTGGCCCTGGCTCCCTTCGTTGCGCGCCGCGAGTATTTCGGGTGCTTGATCTATGATCGGGCTCACAGTGATTACATCCCGTTCGATCAGGATGCCACCGACATCTTCCTGCGCAGCCAGACCCAGACTCTGGACGAAATCTACCGCGACCTGTCCGACAAAGTGACTCGCCAATCGTTCGACCAGTTCATCCAGCTTTGCAGCAGCATCGAGCTGATGAAGAACGGCACCTTCCAGGGCACCTTCATTGAGTCAACCTCCCACGAACGGCTCAAGCACCTGTCGGCTCCCACGATGGTCTACCTGCAGTTGACCCGTTACTGCAACCTTGCCTGCAAGCACTGCTGGGCCGAAGCGGGCGTGGCCCGTCCGCGAGAGTTGACTATCCTCGAGGTGCGCGACCTGATCGACCAGATGGCCGCCATGGGCACCTTCAAACTACGCCTGGGCGGAGGTGAGCCGCTGGGTCGGGGAGACTGGGCCGACATCGTGGCTCACGCCAACTCGCGTGGTATCCGCGTCAGTCTCTCCACCAATGCCACCATGGCCACCAAGGCCGTGGCCGAGCGACTGGCCGAGCTCGACATCGAGTCGATCAAAGTCAGTCTCGAGGCGGGCAGCGAGAAGAGCTACGACTACATTCGCGGCGATCGGGCCTACCGCAAGGCCATTCGCGGCATCAAGAACCTGATCGAGTTGAGCAAAGCACCGGTCTATTTTCACGTCGTCTTGCAGAAGGACAATCTCACCGAGATTCCCTCCCTGGTCAAGACGGCCGAGAAGCATGGTGTCTCGCGCATCGTCTTCGATGTGGTGGTGCCTGTGGGGCGGGCCAAGGAGAACCCACGCATTCTGCTCACCCCTGATGAGGCCAGCTCGGCGCTCGACCTGGCGCGGCGTATCGGTGAGACCAGCCGGGTCGAGGTCGAGGTTGCCGCTCGCGTTCCCCCTCCTTATCAGAAGAAGCGCGTCTTCGAGGGCTTTGGCTGTGAGTGCGGCCACGTGCACTGCCACATCAGCTCGGAAGGCGTCGTCTCGGCCGGCGGCTTTGTCAGTCACCTTCTGCCCGGTGGATCGATCCGCGAGAAGCCTCTGGCCGACCTGTGGGAGAACGGTCAGGGGTTCAAGCTGTTGCGCGGTAACCCTGGCAACAATGTCTGCAAACGTTGCAACTACTACCGCTCGTGCCGAGGTGGATGCCGCACGCGCACATATGCTACCATCGCGGCCCTCACCGAGCCCGATCCGCTGTGTCTGATCGCTCGCGATACCCCGCCGGCGGGCTGATGGAACCGATCTCGAGCGCGGTAGCACGGCTCATTCTGCCCGACTGCCCGGGTTGCGACGAAGGCGTGTCCGTTGAGAACCTCGCACCCAATGAGGTTACCAGGTGTCCGAGCTGCCACAGCACGCTGCTGCTCGTTCGCATTGACGGAGTCTTGATGTTTCTGCGCGACGGTTGGGTTTGAAAGGCTCGAACGAGGACGCACGGCGTCGCGTGGAGAACGTTTACAGCGCCGTGCGCGTAGAACCGCTGCGCGCGGCTCGGGAAACTTCGAGTCAGTGAGGAGTCATTCGTGAGCCAGCGCAAGCACGTCCCCCCCGAAGTCGCGGAGGAGATCGCCCGGGCCAACCGGGTTTTGCTGGTTTCTCACATCGGACTCGACGGTGATCACCTCGGTTGCATGATTGCCCTGCACTCGGCCCTGGAGAAGATGGGCAAGCAGGTGGTGGCCTATCTGCCAGAGTCGGTTCCCGACAATTTCCACTTCATGAAGGGCATGGAGCGCTTGTGCCCCACCCAGCCGGGCGAGCGTTTCGACCTGCTCATCGCGCTCGAGTGTCCGGAGATGCATCGCTTCCCAAAGGGGTTTGATTACAAGAGCTCAGCCGACCGGGTGCTCAACATCGACCACCATCCCGACAACCAGATGTACGGCGATGTGGTGTGGGTCGAGCCTCAGATGGGCTCACTGGGCGAGATGGTGTTTGACCTCCTGGAAGTAATGGAGGTTCCCTTCGATGATACCATTGCGGTCGCCCTCTATACTGCAATTTTCAGTGATACCGGGTCGTTTCAGTATTCGCGAGTCACGCCTCGCACGCACCAGCGCATCGCGCGTCTGCTCGAGTTCGAGGTGAACACCGACCTGGTCGGTCGCTCGCTGTATCGACAGTTGCGTTTCGAGGCCATGAAGCTGCTGGGCATTGTGCTGCAGAACACTACGCGCTCGGAGGATGGAAGGTTGATCTGGGCGGAGATTCCGGCCTCCGAGATGCAGCGATACCAGGTTCAGCCGGAAGATACTCTCTACTTCGTAGATCAACTTGACACGGTGAAGGGGGCCGAGGTGGTCATCCTCTTCCGCGAGCTCGAGGATGGCCGCGTGAAGGTCAGTATTCGCTCCCGGCACTACCCGGTCAACCAGGTAGCGGCAAGCTTCGGGGGCGGAGGCCACGCCAAGGCTGCCGGTTGCGTGGTGGAGGGCAACCTGAGCCAGGTGTCGGGCAAGGTGGTCAAGGCGATGAGCGAGTCCTTGAACCAGTCCATTCTTCAGGACCGCGATACCCTGCCCAGCTCTCCGGCCGTTTCCGCCCTCAAGCGAGGCTGACCCTGCCCACGTTCGCGGTGCATACTCTGGGCTGCCGCGCCAACCAGTCGGACTCCGAACGCCTGCGAGAGATCTTGCTCGGCGCTGGCTTTGACGAGGTGGAGTTCTCCCAGCCTGCGGATGTGCGCGTGGTCAACACCTGCACGGTGACTTCCGAGGCTGATCGCAAGTCAGCCCAGGTGGTTCGGCGCGGATTGCGCCTGGGCGGTCAGGTCGTGGCCACTGGCTGTGCCGTGGCCGCGCGGGGAGGCCTTCAGGGTAGTCGACTGCCTGGCTCGGTGCTTCGCCTGCCTCCAGGACAGAGTGAGAATTTGCTCCGTCTGATCGGGGCTGACAACTGTCCCAACGCCGAGTTGGTCGACCAGGAAACGGCTCAATTGCGCACCCGGGCCCTGCTGCGAGTACAGGATGGTTGTGACCAGTTCTGTACATTCTGTATCGTGCCTTACGTGCGCGGTCGAAGTCGCAGCTTTCCCATCGAGCAGTTGGTGCAGGAGGCTGGCCGCCTCGAGCGGATGGGCTATCGAGAGGTGGTCTTGACCGGAATTCACCTGGCTGTTTGGGGCCGCGAGCTGGGCCTGGATCTGTCTCACCTGCTCGGGGCTCTGCTTTCGGCTACCAGCAGAGTCCGCTTCCGGCTCAGCTCGATCGAGCCCGATTGCTTCCCGGTGGCGATTTTTGACCTGATGCGGCGTCACCCGGAGCGGGTCTGTCCCCACCTGCACCTGGCCCTCCAGCACGCCAGCGACCGCGTGCTCGAGCGCATGCACCGCGACTACGACCAGGCTCATTTCAGTCGTCTGGTAGAAGCCTTCTTCACGATCCCCGGGGCCTGCCTCACCAGCGACGTGATGGTGGGTTTTCCGGGCGAGAGCGAGGCAGACTTTACCATCCTCAAGCACTATCTGCGCAGGCAACCTTTTTTCCGACTGCACGTGTTCCCCTACAGCCCCAGGCCCGGCACTGCCGCTGCCCGTTTTTCCGATCAGGTGCCGGTGGAGCTGCGCAATCGCCGGCGTGACGAGCTGTTGGCCCTGGGCGAACGCAAGCGGCTGGCCTATCTTCGGGCCCAGCGCGGGTGCGAGCGGGACGTGCTGGTGGAGTCGACCGGCTCCCGCGAAGGCACCGTGGAGGGCCTGACGGAGAATTACGTACCCGTTGTGTTGCGCGGTGGCCCGGCGCTGCGGGGCCATCTGGTGCGCTCGCGACTGGGGCGAGTGACCGGGCAGGCCGTGCAGGCTACGCTTGTTCGAAAGGAGTTCCTGGCGGGCTCTTGAATTGCCGGCCCTCAATGGCCGGTCTGTTTGATAAGTTCCGGGTCAACCGACCCAAGGTGGATCAGAGTCGCAGCGATGAGACGCAGCGTGCGGAGCTTCCCTCTGACCTCTGGATCAAGTGCTCTGATTGCGGTAACGCGATGTATCGCAAGGTCTTCCTGGACAACCTGAAGGTCTGCGACAAGTGCGGTTTTCACCATAAGCTTACTGCTCACGAGCGGCTCGAGCTGCTGGCCGACCCGGGCAGCTTCGAGGAGTGGGACAAAGGCCTGTTCTCCGGCAATCCACTGGGCATCGAGGGCGAGTATCTCGAGAAGCTGGTCAGCGATCGCAAGAAGACCGGGCTGGAGGATGCCGTGCTTTCCGGCAAGATCGAGCTGACCGGCATTCCGGTGGGCATCGCCATCATGGACTTTCACTTTCGGGGCGGCTCGATGGGCTCGGTGGTGGGCGAGAAGATCACTCGCATGCTCGAGCGCAGCGGAGAGCTGGGCATCCCCGCCCTGGTGGTCACCTCGTCAGGCGGAGCCCGCATGCAAGAAGGCATGCTCAGCCTGATGCAGATGGTGCGCACTTCGGCCGCCGTGAGACGGCTCAATGACCTGGCCGTGCCCTATTTCTGCCTGCTGACCGATCCGACCACGGCCGGCGTGGCCGCCTCATTCGCCGCCCTGGGCGACGTCATCGTGGCCGAGCCCCGGGCCATCATCGGCTTCTCCGGGGCCCGGGTGATCGAGCAGACCATCCGTCAGAAGCTGCCGCCCGGCTTCCAGACCTCCGAGTTTTACCAGAAGCACGGGTTTATCGACATGGTCGTGCCTCGTCCTGAGCTTCGAGTCACCATGGCGCGCTTGATCGGCATGTTCGCCCAACCCGTGCTGGAGTCGCCCGCATGAGTATGATTTTGGAAGTCGAGAAGCCATTGCTGGAACTAGAGAACAAGATCAAAGAGCTGAAGGAGGTCAACCTGACCGGCCGGGTGGATCTCTCCTCGGAGATCCGCCTGCTCGAGCGCAAGGCCGAGCAGCTCAAGAAGAGCATCTACGAGAACCTGTCGGCCTGGGACCGGGTGCAGATCGCTCGCCACTCGGCGCGGCCGGGCACGCTGGATTACATCCAGGCCCTTTTCACCGACTTCATGGAGTTGCATGGCGACCGCCTCTACGCCGATGACCCGGCCATCGTGGGAGGCCTGGCTCGCTTTGAGGGTCGCAGCTGCGTGGTGGTGGGTCACCAGAAGGGCAAGGGCACCAAGGACAATCTGGCCCGGAACTTCGGCATGCCCAATCCCGAGGGCTTTCGCAAAGCCGGCCGCCTGATGAGCCTGGCCCATCGCTTCAAGCTGCCCATTTTCACCTTCATCGACACGCCCGGCGCATACCCTGGCATCGAGGCCGAGGAACGCGGTCAGTATGAGGCCATCGCCAGCAACATCGCCCTGATGACCGAGCTGGGCTCACCAATCGTGACCCTGGTCATCGGCGAGGGCGGCAGCGGAGGGGCCCTGGGCATCGCCGTGGGCGACCGCGTGCTGATCCTGGAAAATTCGGTCTATTCCGTGATCTCGCCTGAGGGTTGCGCCACCATCCTCTGGCGGGATGCGAGCAAGGCCGAGCAGGCCGCCTCCTGGCTGGGACTGACTTCGAGCAAACTGCTCTCATTGGGGCTGGTAGACGAGGTGCTGAGCGAGCCTTTAGGGGGAGCCCATCGCGAGATTGAGACGGTGTTCCAGACCGTCCGGGCCGCCTTGAGGCGGCACCTGGGAGAGTTGCTCCTCCTGACCCCTTCCGAGCGGGTTACCGGCCGCTACGCCAAGTACCGCAAGATGGGCGTCGTGCTCGAGCAAGCTCTGACGCCGTGAGGCCGACGCGGACCCGCATCGTTTGCACAATCGGCCCGGCCTCGTGCAACGAAGAGATGCTGCGTGGCCTGATCCAGTCCGGCATGGACGTGGCCCGGCTCAACTTCTCCCACGGCACCCATGAATGGCACGCTGAGCGCATCGAGCTGATTCGCAAGCTATCCCTCGAGCTCGGGGAGCCGGTGGCCATTCTGCAGGACCTGTGTGGCCCCAAGATCCGTCTTGGCACCGTTGCTGAGGGCACCGTGCTCACGACCGGCGAGCCGTTCGTGCTGACCACCGAAGAGTGTGAGGGCAACGCCCTGCGGGCCCACATCACCTACCCCTCCCTGCCGGCCGAAGCCCGTCCGGGCGATCCGATTCTGGTCGACGACGGGCTGATCGAGCTGGTGGTGACCGAGTGCAGCGCGACCGAGGTGAGAACCCGGGTCGTTGAGGGAGGTCCGCTTTCCTCCCGCAAGGGAGTCAATCTGCCCAACACCCACCTGTCGGTACCCGCCATGACCGCGAAGGATGCCCTGGACCTGCGCTTCGGGCTCGAGCACGGCGTGGACTATGTGGCTCTTTCGTTCGTTCGGCAGCACAGCGATCTGGTGCCCCCTCGGGCCATAATGAACGAGCTGGGCATTCATCGCCCGGTGGTGGTAAAAATCGAGAAGCGCGAGGCGGTCGACAATCTGGAGAGCATCGTGCACGCCGCCGATGCCATCATGGTGGCCCGCGGCGACCTGGGCATCGAGGTACCGATCGAGGAAGTGCCCATCATTCAGAAGCGCACCATCCGGCTGTGTCAGCGCTACGAGCGGCCGGTCATCACGGCCACCCAGATGCTGGACTCGATGATCCGAAATCCTCGACCCACCCGAGCCGAGGCTACCGATGTGGCCAATGCCATCCTGGACGGCACCGATGCAGTCATGCTGAGCGGCGAGACGGCTAGCGGTCAGTATCCGCTTCAATCGGTGCAGGTCATGGACCGCATCGCCCGGGAGGCCGAGCAGCTGGTTCAGTTCCTGCCCGACATCGATGTGGTGGTGGAGTCCGAAAGCGACCAATTAGTGAACTCGGTCGCCCTGGGCACGTGCCGCCTGGCACATCAGCTGAAGGCCGGGGCCATCCTGGCCTGTACCACGTCGGGCCGTACTGTGCAGGCCATCGCTCGTCACCGCCCGGGCTGCCTGGTGGTCGGCATCACCACCCAGCCTGAGATCGCCCGGCAGTTGAACCTGGTCTTCGGCGTGCGTCCGCTGCTCATCCCCCGCTACGCCACAACCGAGGACCTGATGCGCGCTTCCGTGGAGGCCGCCCGAGAGGCCGCGCTGATCCATCCGGGAGACACGGTGGTGCTGGCGGCCGGATTCCCTCCCGGCAGCCCCACCAACCTGATCCAGGTTCTTAGTCTCTAGCGCTCTGAGTTCGGGTCAGCCTCCACCCCGGTCTGTCGGCGCAGGTTGATCTTCTTCCGGCAGGAGCTGATCCAGCCATTGAGGAATATTCCTCAATGGCCCAGCACGTCTCCGTCGAAACGCGTTCGAGCGAGGAGTCCATCGAGTCCCCCGCATTCCGTCACGGTCGGTCGCTGATCAGCCTGCTGCTGCTCCTGGCGCTGGCGGTGGTCGGCTACAACTTTTACTTCCTCTGTGCCCGCAAGCAGGCAGCCCACGAGGCCAAGCTGACCGAGATTGACAGGCTTGAGTCGGAACTGGCTGTGCTCGAGCAGCAGAACAAGATCTTGGTTGAGCGAGTTGCCTATCTTCGCACCGACGACGGGGTGGAGGAAGTGGCTCGCGAGAAGCTTGGCCTGGTGCGCAAAGACGAGGTGGCCTTCGTGGTTGTGCCGGCTCTTCACTCCGACTTGTCCGACGCACCGGTCTATGTCCCCCGCCCTCCGGCCCGCAAGCCCACCCTGATGCAGCGGGCCCTGCACGCCATCTTCGAGCCTGGATTTCCTCGACAGTAGCGCCGTTCTCGGCGGTTGACGGTAGCTTTTTCGGGCGCTATACTGAAAGCCTGAGATACCTTCGTTCGGAGGCTGCTTTTTTCGATGGCCCTTGAGGTCGGTTCCATCGTCGAGGCTACGGTTACCGGCATCACGAACTTTGGGGCCTTTGTCGAATTGCCGGAAGGGCATACGGGCCTGGTCCACATCTCCGAGGTGGCTGATACCTTCGTCACCGACGTTCGTCAGTACGTGCAAGAACGAGCCGTCATTCGAGTCAAGGTGCTGAAACTCAACGACAAAGGCAAGTATGACCTGTCCATCAAGCAGGTCGCTCGCCTCGAGCAAGCCAGGCCTGGTCCGGAGCAGTTTCACGCCCCCCGCGGCAGGAGGCCCCGCCAACAAGGGGATAACTCGGGTAACCCACATTTTGAAGACATGTTGCAGCGCTGGAAGAAAGACTCCGACGAGCGGCAGTTAGATGTCAAGCGCCATAACGAGGGGAAACGCGGCCGCGGCCGCAGCCGCTGACAAACGCGGGAGTGGCGAAATGGCAGACGCACGGGACTTAAAATCCCGGGCCGCAAGGCGTGCGGGTTCGAGTCCCGCCTCCCGCACCACTTCTTAGACAGGCGATGACGTTTCGATCGGAGCAGCCTCTCCTCTCCGTGTGCGCACGGACGCGAGCCTACAATGGCGCCGGGTATGCCCCGGGCGGCGCCGTAGAGCTCTCGTGCCGACAAGTCCGTGCGTTTTGATTCTGAACAGGTTAAGGCGCGGGACTGTAGAAACCGCCGCTTCTATGCTGAGATTGTTCCTTGCCCTCCTGCTGTGCCTGGCCAGCCCCCTTCTCGCCCAGGATTCGCCCGACCCCTGGCCCAAGACCGCTCAGGTGGCCGGGACCACCTTCACCATGTACCAGCCTCAGCTGGAGAAATGGGACGGGGCCACCTTCGTTGGCCACGCGGCCGTGGCGGTGCAGCCCTCGGGAGCCGAGCAACCCACCTACGGTGCCATGAACTTGAGGGCCAGCACCCAGGTGAATCGCGTTACCCGCACCGTGCACTTCGACGACCTGACCATTACCCGGGTCAACTTCCCCTCCGCTCCGGACCAGGCGACAACCTACCAGCAGGCTCTTCAGGGGTTGTTGCAGAGCAAGGAGGCGGTGCTGCCCCTGGACCGTCTAGAGTCCGAGCTGGCCATCCAGAACGCGCAGACTCAGGCTCGCGCGGTGCCGGTACAGAACCCCGTGCCAGCCATCGTGTTCGCCACCCAGCCAACGGTGCTGGTGACGGTACAGGGTCAGCCCACCTGGGGCCGGGTGACCGCTACCACCCTGCAGCGTCTCATCAATACCCGGGCCCTGGTGCTCAAGGATTCTTCCGGGACCGTCTACGTTCACATACTGGATGGCTTCTTGCAGGCCCCGGGACTGTCCGGTCCCTGGACGGTCTCCACCCAGCCTCCCGCCGAGGCTGCGCCGACTGCCCAGAAACTGGCAGCCAGCGGTGTCGTCGACCTGCTGCAGGCGCCTGCTGATTCTACGAATGCCCCGACCCTGTCCAGCCATCCTCCCCAGGTGTTGGTGGCCACCAGCCCGACCGAGTTGATCGTGACCCAGGGCCCAGCGCAGTGGCAGCCTCTGGACGGCACTAACCTTCTCTTCGTCTCCAACTCCACCGGCAACGTTTTCAAGTGCCTCACCGATCAACAGACCTATGTGCTGGTCACGGGACGCTGGTTCCGTGGCCCCGGCCTGGCAGGACCCTGGCAGTATCTCGATGCCACTCTGCTACCGGCGGATTTTGAAGGCATTCCCGACGACAGTCCCAAGGAGAACGTCAAGGCTTGCATTCCCGGTACGGTCCAGGCCCAGGAGGCTTTGATCGCCAACCAGATCCCCCACACCGCCACCGTAACGCCGGCTCAGACGAGCTTTATTCCCCAGTTTGACGGGACACCGACGGTAGTGCCCGTTCAGGGCACCTCGCTGAGCTACGTGGCCAACAGCCCAACGCCGATCCTGGTCCTCCAGACAGGACAGGTCTATGCCTGCTCCAACGGCGTCTGGTTCCAGGCTGCCACAGTGAACGGTCCGTACACGGTCGCCCGCTCGGTGCCGGCGGTGATCTACACGATCCCCACCAGCTCCCCGCTGCACTACGTGACCTACGTAAAGGTCTATGACGCCGATACGGGCCAGGTCGTCGTGGGCTATACTCCGGGCTACATGGGCTCGGCCGTGGACAGCGACGGCGTGGTGGTCTACGGCACCGGCTACGACTACGATCCTTATGTGACCGGCCAGGTCTGGTATCCCGTGCCCGCCACCTACGGCTACGCCGCCAACATGGCCTGGGCACCGGGAACCGGTTGGGCCTTTGCTATGGGCATGGGCTGGGGCATCGCGGCGGCCAACTGGTATGACTGGGGCTGGGGCACCATGCCCTACTGGGGCCCTTGGGGTTACCACTACTGGGACCACGGCGTTTACGTGGGGGCACGCGGAGCGGCCTACTGGGGCCCCGGTGGCTGGGCATCCACCACCGGTAACGTCTATTCGCGCTGGGGGAATACCGGCGTGGTGACTCGTGAGTCTGCCGGCTACAACGCCTGGACTGGAAATCAGTGGAACACTCACGTAGGAGCATCCTACAATTCCACGACTGGCCGTATCTCGGCCGGCCACAGCGGCACCGTGCAAAACGTTTACAGCGGCGACTGGGCCAGTGGTGCCCGGGGGGCAACCTACAACCCCAACAGCGGACGGGTGACTACCGCCGGAGCGGCCACGGGATCGCGGGGTAATACCATCGCCGGAGGCACGACCTACAATCCGCGCACCGGGTCGGGAACCGGAGTGGTGGATGTGAACAACAACGTCTACGCTGACCACAATGGCAACGTTTATCGCAATACCGACAACGGCTGGGAGCACTACAACAACGGCAGTTGGAACGACGTCAATCGCCCCGACCTGAACGCTAAGGCTCAGGCCCGCGGTTGGGGAGAGCAGCGCACCGGCTCGTTCGGGAACATCGGCGGTTATGGCGACCGTTCCGGCTTCGGACGGAGCTCGGGCTTCTCGGGTCGAGCCGGCGGATTTGGTGGCTTCGGGGGCTTTGGACGCGGAGGAGGTCGGCGTTGACATGCCGGTCTCTGTGTTAACACCAGGCGCATCGCCCGTGCCACAACTTTGAAAGCGTGTCTGCGCACGTTTTGTGGCACGGTCCAGGCGACGTAGCTAGCCTCCGAAGTCTTCCTGGTCCATGATGTTGAGCTCGGCCTCGAAGCGCTCTCGTTTGGCCTGTCGCTCGGCCTGGACAGGCTCGGACTCAACGTGACTGATATGAAAGCCAGGAGGAAGAGCATCAATGAGGGCCCGCACATACTCCAGCGATTCAGCCGGGGCTACCTCCTTGACGCGGGTCAACAGCTCGCCGCGCTCGTCGGTTTCGTAGTGGACAAAGCCGAGCGAGCGGAGGTCGGCCTCCGTGAGGCCCCCTGGGAACTGGCCCTCAAGCCGGACTTGACCGGCTTGTACCAGCACCCGGGCCACCTCCTGGTTGTTGGAGTCGCTGATGGACACCACCATGGCCTTCATCGGGCGGCCCCCAGGTGGAGGGGGTGCTCGTCGAAGGCACTGGCTTCTCGGGCCAGCTCGACCAGGGCATTGCTGCGCTGGAAAAATGCGCACAGCGCTCCCAGGTGGAAGGCGTCCAGGCGGGGCAGGCCGATGCTCAAAAAGCCTTCACCAGCCTGGCTGGTGATCGCCTGAGCGCGCAACCGGGGGAAGAGTTCGGCCAGCTTCTGTCCCGCCAGAGCGGTCGTAGCGGGCCAACCGGGTACCTCGGGCACTGTGCCTTCACTTTTCACAACCTCAAGGGTGAGTATGGTGTTCAACGTCTTGTCGCGATTGTGGCGTTGCCAGGGCTCGACTAACCAGCGTTCCGAGTTGAGCCCGGCCCGGGTGGGCAGCAAGGCTCCGCCGGACAACAGGTAGCGCCACAGGTCGGCCAGCCCCTGCCAGCGCGGGCCTTCAGTCCACAAGACCTCTACCGTGCGTCCAGCCTCGATGGCAGCCAGGCGAGCCGCCGCATATGCCAGGGCGGGGTTCTCCTCAAGCAACTTGGATTCCATACCTCGAATCTGGGAGCGGGCCCCCTCCGCGAGTTGGAGAACGTCGAAGCCGCAGGCTGCCAGGGGCATCAGGCCGGCAGCTGTGAACATCGCCGAGCGCCCGCTGAGCCCGGGCACCACCGGCAACAATCGATAACCTTCTTGCCCGGCCAATTGAATCAATTCGCTGCAATCGCCGTCGGCCGCAACCACGATGCGGCGCTGGGCTTCTGCTGGACCATGCCGATGGCGCACTAAATCGCGTACCACAGCGGTGGCAGCCGCCGTTTCGGCCGAGAGTGGACCTTGCCCGGCCACCACCAGGCCGAGGCGCCGCTCGGCTACCAGGGCCAGTTCACCCAGTGCGTTGGGGTCGAGACTGTCTCCGGCGAAGATCACCTCAAAGCCGTCGTCCAGGGGCGAGCGCAGAGTCTCGAGTAGCCCCCGCGCGGTGAGCGAGGTTCCACCGGTGGCCACGAAGAACAGCACGTCGCTGTTGGCCCGCAACTCACTGGAAACGCTCTTGATCTGCTCGACCTCGGCGTCTCGTAGGGAGAAAGGGGCATTGAGGCGCAGGGCCATCGGACGGCTCGATTTGAGAATCTCGTCGAGCTTCTCCGGGATCCCCGTCAGGGCGGGGGTTGACGAGAGCCAGCCTTCAGGCAGATGCTCGGTGGAAAGGGTGATGAGCGAGCGTCGCTTGGGTGTGGCCATGGCTTGAAGTCAGTTCCACCTGTCCCGGCCCACGCCCTGCGGTCGAGCAGGATTTTCCGATTCAAAAGCCGCGGCCTGGAATACCCATCACAGAAGGGGTCGCGTCACTGGGGTCGTTCTGAAGCTTGGCTCGACGGGGGCGGGCAGATAGAGTGCTGGTGCTCTGAGCCTTGCGGTCGAAGATCTCGTTTACCTTCCCGCTGTCGATGAGTTGCAGGAAGATTCTCACCGCGTCGGGGTCAAACTGCACTCCGGAGTTCTTGCGCAGCTCGTCGACGGCCTGCTCGATGGGCATGCCCTTGCGGTAGGGGCGGTCGCTGGTCATGGCGTCGAAGGAGTCGGCCACGCACAGAATGCGCCCTTGCAGGGGGATCTGCTCGCCTTTGAGTCGATGCGGATAGCCCCCGCCGGTCCACTGCTCGTGATGGTGCAAAATGCCCGGGAACACCTTGTGAAAGGCTCTGACCGGCTGCATGATCTCCACCCCATACTCGGGATGACGCTTCATCTCGGCGAACTCCTCATCGGTGAGCCGGCCGGGCTTGTTCAGAATATGGTCGCGGATGCGGATTTTGCCGATGTCATGCAGCAGTCCGGCGTAACGGATATTCTCGACATCGTCAGGGGAGAGGCCCATCCCCTCGGCGATCAGCACCGAGTACTCTGTGACCCGCTCGGAATGGCCACGCGTGTAAGGATCGCGCGCGTCGATGGAGTTTGCCAGAGCCTTGATTGAGTTGACAAACAGATTCTGGAGCTCGTCGTGCAACTCGGCGTTCGAGATGGACACGGCCGCCACCGCCGCCAGGCGACTGGCCAGCGCCAGGTCTTCCGTGTTGAAGTCGCTGCCATCCTTCTTGCCCCGCACGTTGAGCACGCCCACCACCTTGTCCTGAGTGATCAGAGGCACGCACAGAGCAGAGGCCAGATCGGGTGAGGAGGTCAGATCGTCGTGGTCATGTCTGCCGTGGGGGAGGAGGGCGGGCTTGCGCTCGAGAGCCACCCGGCCGGCAATGCGCTCGCCGAGCTTGACCCGAGTTCGCTTGATCACGTCGTCGGGTAATCCGTGAGCGATGCGGATAGAAAGCTCCTGGGTCTGATCGTCGAGCAGCATGACCGAGGCGGCCTTGGCCTCGAGCAACTCGGTGGCGTGGAAGAGCACCTGGGGTAGAATCTTCTCGAGCTCGAGGCTGGAGTTCAGGGCGTTACCAACCTCATGCAGAGCTTTGAGCTCGTTGACCTGGCGCTTAACCTGCTCATAGAGCTGGGCGTTGTCGATGGCCGAGGCGGCATGGCTGGCCAGGATGGTCAACACCTTCAAGTCTTGCTCGGAGAAGTCCCCTCCGCCTCGACGCCCGCTCAGGTTGAGCACGCCGATGCAGCGGTCTTTGACGATCAGGGGCACACACATGGCCGACTCGATTTCGTTGGAGGGTCGTTCGAATCGAGTCTCGTCGTCACGGATGCCCTTCTTGAGCAGGCGGGGCCGGCCTTCCTGGGCGACCCAACCGCTGATGCCCTCCCCCAGGTTGACCCGGGTGGTGGTCACGATCTGCTCGTCCAGGCCCTGAGCGACCAGCATCTTCAGTTCGGAGCGTACTTCGTCGAGCAGCATCAGGCTGCCGTTCTCTGCCTCGAGTAGCGAGATGGCATGGTCCAGGACTTTGCGCAGCACCTCTTCGAGTTGCAGCGTGGAGCTGATGGCGGTGCCCACCTCGTAGAGGGCTGCCAGAGTGGAAAGACTGCGGCTCTGCCGCTGCTGGTCCTGGAAGATTTGGGCCGTGAGCTCGGCCAACGAGATGATCATGTCCCGCCCGCGGGCCACATCCAGGGGCACGGGAGCGGGGTGCTTGAGCAGCGCCTCTTTGAACTCGGGCTCGCTCATGTTAAGCAGGTGGCACAACTCCTCGCGTTGGCTGGCCGAGGGGGGCACCTCCCAGACCGGGCCACCCATCACGTAGGCCAGAACGCGGCCTTCGAAGACCACCGGCTGGATCAGGAACTGCAACCTGCCGGGCCCTTCGGCGACTCGAAAAACTCCGTTGCTGCTGACAATCATCTGCTTGAAGATGTGTCGTGCTTCCAGCAGTCGAGGGTGGATGAGGTCGCCGGGGTGGCTGTAGTGCGCCACCAGCGCTGCTGTCGGAGAACAGACGGTTAGTGACAGCCCGGTTGCCAGGCTGAGCGTCTGTTGAAATTTTTCCAGGGGTTTTAAGTTGAGGTTCAGATCCAAGCTTTCAATCCCCTGGGTCGCCTCAGCGCCCACTGTCATTCGTCCGTCCCTTCCGGGCGCGGATCGACATTCACGCTATGATCCGCTCTCAGTCTAGCACGCCCCCCGCAAGACGAGCAATAAGACAAATGTGTCCCGGAGTGGTCGAACCGGGGGGAGATCTTTGGCCTTGATCTCCCACTATTGTGATTCCTGGGGCGCGGAAGGGTTCCTGCAAAGCCTTGGCCAAAGGAGTGGCCGATGGGCTTCAATACCTCCGGCGACATCGTTTTAGAGCTGCTACGAAAGGTCCCCCTGTTTGCAGGTCTGGAAGAGGACGATCTGCGGCATCTGGTGCGAATTTGCCACCGGAAACGCCATCCTCGCGCAACAGTGATCTTCCAGCAGGGAGATCCGGGCGACGAGTTTCTGATTCTGATCGAGGGTAGCGTCAAGGTCGAGTTAATGAACTCGGAAGGCAAGGAGCTCACCCTGACGATCCTGCAGCCTTTTCAGTTCCTGGGCGAACTGGCATTGCTCGACGACGTGCCCCGCTCGGCGACCGTTGTGGCGCTCGAGAACACGACCTTTCTGGTGATCAGTAAAGTGGACTTCTATCGCATGCTGGAGACCTATCCCGGGATCAGCGTTCCCATCTTGAAGCACCTGACCCGGCGTCTGCGCATCCTCACCGATGACATCGCCAGCCTGGCTTTCATGGACGCCTATACGCGGGTGGCCCGCAAACTGCTCTCCCTGGCCGAGGATATGGGCCAGAAGACCACCGAGGGACACCTGGTAATCGAGCAGCCGCTCACGCATCAAGAGTTTGCCAATCTGGTCGGAACCACCCGTGAGACCGCCACCAAGATTCTCAACGAGATGAAGGAGCATGCTCTCATCTCGATCGCTCGCCACAAGATCTCTATCCTCGACCCGCGCGAGCTGGCTGTGCGAGCCAACTTTCCTTCGTTCAGTTAGCCAGGGCGGATACTACCGGACAGGGGAGGCATCCAAGAGCATCCCCCGAGTCGACTGCGGCTCCCAGGCAATCGCTGCAAAGCTCGACTCGGCGCCGGGGAGCCCCGTTTCAGCGGGGACGGTGCCAGCCGATCTTGACTCAATCCCCGGTATTTGGTAGTATATTACCACAACTGAAACCGACACAAGGTACCCTGGCTCAGGTTCACAGAAACCATGGGCTAGGGTATTGACGTGTTCTGGGGCATTTGGTAGAATGCCTCTTACGCCTGGAAAAGCGCACCCGAACTGATGCGAGGGGGTCTCAGGGTTGGCATGTCCTCTGAAGATGAGGTTGTGCCAGGTAGTTTGGGGAGCGAAAGCAGGCGTAAGTGGATCTAGAAAGTTTTGACCAGGAATCGTCGCGACAGTCACTAGGTTGGTTTGAGAAGCGAGGCGGGCCCGCGAGGTTGACGCCTGGCTTTTTGTTATTTTTGCCAGAATAAACGGAGGAAGCCCACTCCATGTCCACTCTCCGCCTGCAAAATCCGGAGAACGGCCGGGTGTCGTTCCAGAGTATCCAGAACGTGCTGGATCTGCCCAATCTGATCGAGCTGCAGCGGACCTCGTACGAGCTGTTTCTCAAAGAGGGGATCAAGGAAACGTTCGAGGACATCTCGCCCATCGAAGACTTCACCGGGAACCTCATCTTGGAGTTCCTGGATAACTCTCTTGACGCGCCCACTTATTCCACCGATGAATGCCGCGATCGCGATGCTACGTATGCGCGCCCTCTCAAAGTGCGGGTTCGCCTGATCACCAAAGAGGGCGGCGAGATCAAGGAGGTTAAGGAGCAGGAGATCTTCATGGGTGACTTCCCGGCCATGACCGAGAAGGGCACCTTCGTGATCAACGGCGCCGAGCGGGTGATCGTCAGCCAGCTGGTACGCTCGCCGGGCATCTACTACACCGATTCGCTCGACGTCACCGACAAGCGGACCTTCGGGGCGACCGTGATCCCGAACCGGGGTGCCTGGCTCGAGTTCCAGACCGACGCCAACAATATCATCTTCGTCAGCATCGACAAGGCCCGTAAGGTTCCGGCCACGGTCCTCATTCGTGCCCTGGGCTATTCCACCGATGACGAGATCCGTCAGTTGTTCGACTACGAGCCTCTGCTCGAGCCGACCCTGACCAAGGACCAATTCGCCACCACCGAGGAAGCCCTCGTTGAGATCTACCGCAAGCAGCGTCCTGGCGACCCACCCACGGTGGAGAGCGCCCAGTCGCTGTTACAGAACCTGTTTTTCACCTCCAAGCGCTACAACCTTGCCAAGGTTGGTCGATACAAGCTGTCTCGCAAGCTGGGTCTCAAGATTCAGAGCCCCGAGACGGGCGCCTTTCACAAACCCGGCGTGATCGATGATCCAGACACCGGCAAGACGCTCGAGTATCCCCAGACCCTCACCAAGGAAGATGTCATTTCGGCGGTTCGCTACATGCTCGCGCTCATGAAGCGTGAGGTGCTCGAGAATCCTCCCCCCGAGGGCGTCGAGGAAGGCGGTCTCGAGGTCTATCTTTATCGCGGCCTGTGGTGGCTGCGGGCTCGCAGCGAGGACCGTTTCGACGTGATTGTGCGAGTGGATGACATTGACCACCTGGGCAATCGCCGCGTGCGCGCAGTGGGCGAGTTGTTGCAAAACCAGTTCCGGGTCGGTCTGCTGCGTCTCGAGCGCGTGGTGCGCGAGCGCATGACTGTGCAAGACCTCGAGACGGTGACCCCTCAGGCGCTGATCAACATTCGCCCGGTGGTGGCGGCCATCAAGGAGTTCTTCGGCTCTTCGCAGCTGTCGCAGTTCATGGACCAGACCAACTCGCTGGCCGAGCTGACTCACAAGCGGCGACTCTCGGCTCTCGGGCCCGGCGGCCTGTCGCGCGAGCGCGCCGGGTTCGAGGTGCGCGACGTGCACTATTCGCACTACGGTCGCATCTGCCCCATCGAGACTCCGGAAGGCCCTAACATCGGCCTGATCGGCTCGCTGGCCACCTATGGCCGCTGCAACAACTTCGGCTTCATCGAGACGCCCTATCGCCGGGTGGTGTGCAAGGCCCTGGCTGAGGTCGAGGGCAAGGTTACCGACGACGAGACCGGCAAAAAGGTCAAGGTCAAGTACGGTCCGGGAGACATCATCCCGCGCCGGATTCGAGTCAAATTGCTGGCTGAGGGCGTGGACGCGCCGGTCGAGGTGGTGGTCACCGACATCACCGACTACCTGGGAGCCGACGAAGAGGACGATCACGTCATCGCCCAGGCTAACACCCTGCTCGATGAGAAGAATCGCATGATCGAGCCTCGCGTCGTGGTGCGCGCCAAGCACGAGACGCAGATCGTGCCCCGCGAGGATGTCGACTACATGGACGTCTCGCCCAAGCAGATCGTGTCGGTGGCCACTGCGCTCATTCCATTCCTTGAGCATGACGACGCCAACCGCGCCCTGATGGGCGCCAACATGCAGCGCCAGGCTGTGCCGTTGGTGGAGCCGGTCGCTCCCATGGTGGGTACCGGAATGGAGCTGCGCGCCGCCAAGGACTCAGGCGCCCTGCTGGTTTCGGCCACCGAAGGCGAGGTGGTGACCTGCAACGCAAACGAGGTCAAGATCAAGGATCTCAATGGCAAGCTGGTCAGCTACAAGCTGCAGAAGTTCAAGCGCTCCAACGCGGGCACTTGCATCAATCAGCGGCCGGCCGTGCGCCTGGGACAGATGGTCAGAGTGGGCGACGTGATCGCCGATGGGGCCTCCTCGGTCAATGGCGAGCTGGCCCTGGGGCGGAACGTGCTGGTGGCCTTCATGCCCTGGGAGGGCTACAATTACGAGGATGCCATCCTGCTCAGTGAAGAGCTGGTGAAGGAAGACGTGTTTACCTCGATCCACATCGAGGAGTATGAGTGCGAAGCTCGTGATACCAAGCTGGGCGCCGAAGAGATCACCCGCGACATTCCCAATGTCAGCGAGGAAGCTCTCAAGGACCTGGACGAGCGTGGCATCATCCGCATCGGAGCCGAGGTTCGCACCGAGGATATCCTGGTTGGTAAGGTCACTCCTAAGGGCGAGACCGAGCTGACCGCGGAAGAGCGCCTGTTGCGCGCCATCTTCGGCGAGAAGGCGCGCGATGTGCGCGACACTTCGCTCAAAGTGCCGCACGGCGAGAAGGGGAAGGTGATCGACGTGAAGGTGTTCTCGCGCGAGAACACTGACGAGCTGGCCCCTGGAGTCAACCAGCTGGTGCGCGTTTACGTTGCCCAGAAGCGCAAGATTCTGCAGGGCGACAAGATGGCCGGCCGCCACGGCAATAAGGGTGTGATCGCCAAGGTGTTGCCGGTGGAGGATATGCCCTTCCTGCCCGATGGAACGCCCATCCAGATCGTGCTCAACCCGCTGGGCGTGCCGTCGCGGATGAACATCGGACAGATTCTCGAGACCCACATGGGACGCGTTTGCCACTTCCTCAGTGAGCCCGGAGAGCCGCACATGAGGGTGGAGTGCCCGGTATTCGACTCGGCCCACGAGACCGAGATTCGCGACCTGATGTCGATGGCGCGCCTTCGCACCATCCTGGCGTTGAAAGGTTATCGGCTCACCACGGCTCAGCTCGACCATATCCTGAGCGAGACGCCGCTGGTGGACCGCCTGCGCGACTTCCTCAACGATCTGGCCAGCGACTACGTGGTGATCACCACCGGTGAAACCCAGGCACTGATAGACGATGGCTCGCGCGAGAGTCTGGCCAAGCGGGTCAAGACCTTTGCCGCCGGCGCCGTGCCCAACGCCAAGTTGGACGCGGCCGCGTTGGAGAAGATCCTCAAGGATACCACCATGGCCGACCGCCTGCGCGAGATCCTCAAGCTGCGCCGCGTGCAGCGCACCGAAGAGGAGATCGAAGAGCTGGCCCGCTTCATCAAAGCCTACCTGACCATTCCCGAGGATGGAAAGACGGTAATCTTCGATGGACGGTCCGGCGACCCGTATGATCGACCGGTCACGGTGGGTCAGATCTACATGCTCAAGCTGGCCCACTTGGTGGACGACAAAATCCACGCCCGGTCGACCGGCCCCTACTCCCTCATCACCCAGCAGCCGCTGGGCGGTAAGGCTCAGTTTGGAGGCCAGCGCTTCGGCGAGATGGAGGTCTGGGCTCTGGAGGCTTATGGAGCCGCTTACACGCTGCAAGAGCTGTTGACCGTGAAGTCGGACGATGTCATCGGTCGCGTGAAGACCTACGAAGCCATCGTCAAGGGCGAGAACGTGCTCGAGCCGGGTGTGCCCGAGTCGTTCAAGGTCTTGATTAAGGAGCTGCAGTCGCTCTGCCTGGACGTCACCATCAAGTCGATGGATGCGGGCGGAACGTTACGCGACGTGGAGATCAAGTCGGTGGAAGATCAGGAGATCAAGACCACTGCTCGTGAGCTCGGTCTCGACCTGGGGCAGGAAGCCCTCTCCAGCCTGTAGTTCTTGGCAGCGCGCCGCCTGGCGCGCTGCCTGCTCAGGCCCTAGCTGCTAGATGATTTAGAAGGAGCCCATCGGAACATGGATGTCAATAACTTCGATGCCCTGGAGATCCGGCTGGCCTCGCCGCGGCAGATTCGCGAGTGGAGCTACGGAGAGGTCAAGAAGCCCGAGACCATCAACTATCGCACTCTGAAGCCCGAGCGTGACGGCTTGTTTTGCGAGCGCATCTTCGGTCCCATCAAGGACTGGGAGTGCCACTGCGGCAAGTACAAGCGCATCCGCTTCAAGGGCGTCATCTGCGACAAGTGTGGCGTGGAGGTCACCCGCTCGAAGGTACGCCGCGAGCGCATGGGTCACATTGAGCTGGCCTCGCCGGTGACCCACATCTGGTATTTCAAGGGCGTGCCGAGCCGCATCGGCCTGTTGCTCGATATGTCCCCGCGCACGCTGGAGAAGGTGATCTACTTCGCCAGCTACGTGGTGATCGATCCCGGTGACACCCCCCTGCAGAAGCACTCGCTGCTCTCCGAGATGGAGTACCGCGAGGCCAAGGAGAAGTACGGCCCCGGTTTCCGGGCTGGAATGGGCGCCGAAGCGGTCAAGGAGATGCTCGAGGAGATTCAGGTCAGCCCTCTGCACGATCAGCTGCGTGAGGACATCCGCACGCTGTCTGGCCAGAAACGGGCCAAGGCCATCAAGCGCCTGGAAGTGGTGGAGGCCTTCCGCAAGTCCTCCAACAAGCCTGAATGGATGATCCTGGAGGTTATCCCGGTCATCCCCCCCGAGCTTCGCCCGATGGTGCAGCTCGACGGCGGCCGTTTTGCCACCTCCGACCTCAACGACCTCTATCGCCGCGTCATCAACCGCAACAACCGTCTCAAGCGGTTGCTCGACCTGGGCGCGCCCGAGATCATCGTCAAGAACGAGAAGCGCATGCTCCAGGAGGCGGTGGACGCCCTCATCGACAACGGCCGCCGCGGTCGCCCGGTGACCGGGCCCAACAACCGCCCGCTCAAATCCCTTAGCGACATGCTCAAGGGCAAGCAGGGGCGCTTCCGTCAGAACCTGCTCGGAAAGCGTGTCGACTACTCGGGGCGGTCGGTCATCGTGGTCGGTCCTCACCTGAAGCTGCATCAGTGCGGCCTTCCTAAGGAGATGGCCCTGGAGCTCTTCAAGCCCTTCGTCATGAAGAAGCTGGTCGATCGCGGCCTGGTCCACAACATCAAGAGCGCCAAGCGCATGGTCGAGCGCGTGCTGCCCGAGGTCTGGGACGTGCTGGAAGAGGTGATCGAAGACCACCCGGTGCTGCTCAACCGAGCCCCTACGCTGCACCGCCTGGGCATTCAGGCCTTTGAGCCGGTGCTGGTGGACGGCAAAGCCATCCAGCTCCACCCTCTGGTTTGCACCCCTTACAACGCCGACTTCGACGGGGACCAGATGGCTGTCCACCTGCCCCTGTCGGCAGGCGCTCAGGCCGAGGCCCGCATCCTGATGCTCTCGGCCAACAACATCCTGCTGCCGGCCTACGGCACTCCGGCCACCACCCCCAACCAGGACGTGGTGCTGGGGATGTACTACCTGACCATCGAGAAGCACGACTCCAAGGGCGAGGGCCGTTACTTCAGCTCCATCGAGGAAGCGGTAATGGCTTACAACCACGGCGTAATCGAGCTGCAGGCGCCCATTCGCGCCAAGATGCCCCGCGAGGAAGGGATGGTGGCCACCACCGTGGGTCGCTTGCTGCTCTGGCGGGCCATCCCCGACGAGGTCAAGGACGACGAGAACCCCTTCAAGCACGAGACCTACGACACGCAGCTCACCGAGGACCAGCTGGTTACCGCTGACAGCCGCGTGCGCGGACAGCTCTTGTGCTTCAGCAAGGACATCAACAAGACGTTCGGCAAGAAAGACCTGGTCCGCCTGATCAAGCGCGTGCACGACCGCCACGGCAACAGCCGCACCGCGCGCCTGCTCGACAGCTTGAAGGACCTGGGCTTCCGCTATGCCACCAGCTCCGGCACCACGGTGGGCGTGGAAGACATCAAGATCCCGCCCGAGAAGCCCGCCATCCTGCAGCGCTCGGACGATAAGGTGAAACAGGCCGACGAGTACTTCCTGCGCGGCTTCTTGACCGAGAATGAGCACTACATCCAGTTGAAGAATATCTGGTCGGCCGCCACCAACGAGGTGGAGCAAGCGATGATGCGCCATCTCGACCGCCTCAACCCGGTCTTCATGATGGCCACCTCGGGCGCGCGAGGCAATCCGGCCCAGGTGAAGCAGCTGGCCGGTATGCGCGGTCTGATGGCTGACCCGACCGGTCGAATCATCCCGGTACCCATTCGCGCCAACCTGCGCGAGGGCCTGACGGTGCTGGAATACTTTATCAGCACCCACGGCGCTCGAAAGGGTCTGGCCGACACGGCTCTGCGTACCGCTGACTCGGGTTACCTGACCCGTCGTTTGATCGATGTCTCGCAAGACATCATCGTTCGCATGGTGGATTGTGAGTCCACCGACTACATCGAGGTCTGGGCCTGCGCTGACGGCACCGAGGTGAAGGTCCCCCTGTGGGAGCGCATCTCGGGCCGCGTGGCCGCCGAGGACCTCGAGTACGTAGACGCCGAGGGTCAAACCCAGATCAAGAAGACCGGCGAGATGATCGAGGACGACGAGGCCCAGGCCATCGAGAAGTTCCTCATGAAGAACGTCGACGTGAGCCGTGGCCAGCGCAAGATCAAGTGGCCCAAGGTCAAGATCCGCTCCATCATGACCTGTGTCTCTCCCCATGGCGTGTGTGCCCACTGCTACGGCAAGAACCTGGCCACCGGCCAGATCGTGGACATCGGTGAGACGGTCGGAATCATTGCCGCCCAGTCGATCGGTGAGCCGGGCACGCAGCTGACGCTGCGAACCTTCCACACCGGCGGCGTGGCCCAGGAAGACATCATCCAGGGTCTGCCCCGCGTGGAGGAGCTGTTCGAGGCTCGCAAGCCCAAGGGCTACGCCTGCATGGCCGAGACCGACGGCATCGTCACGCTGGGTCAGGAGAAGGGCCTGCGCAAGATCACCATCACCAACCCCAACGGCGAGGTGAAGGACGTGCTGGTGCCGTTCTCGGCGCGCTTGATGGTGCGTCAGGGCGACTCGGTGGAGCTGGGCGAGCAGATCGTGGGCGGTTTCTTGAACCCGCACGACATTCTGCGCACCCGCGGCACCGAGGAGACGCAACGCTATATCGTGGACGAGGTGCAGACCGTGTACCGCGACCAGGGCGTGGACATCAACGACAAGCACGTCGAAGTGATCGTGCGCCAGATGCTGCGCAAGGTGAAGGTCAACAAGCCGGGTGACACCGACATGCTGCCCGGTAGCCTGCAGGATATCCTGGCCTTCCAGAATGAGAACCGTCGCGTGCGCGAGCAGAGTGGGGCCGAGGCCGACGCCAGCCGAACCTTGCTGGGTGTGACCAAAGCCTCGCTGGCCACCGACTCGTTCCTGTCGGCCGCCTCCTTCCAGGAGACGACGCGCGTGCTTACCGAGGCCGCCATCAACGGCAAGGTGGACTTCCTGCGCGGCCTGAAGGAGAACGTGATCATCGGCAAGCTGATCCCGGCCGGCACGGGGATGCCCCGCTACCGCCGCCTGGAGGTGGACCTGATGGGGGCCGTCCCGCCCCCTGTGGCCCGCCAGGTCGACCGTGAGGACGTTCCTCTCTCGCCTGAGGACGAGCTGGCCATGCAACTCGGGGCCGCCCTGCGCGACTGAAGTACGAGCCTGGCCAACAAATGAGAGCCTCTCGCCGAGAGGCTCTCTTTTTGTTGAACAGGGTCAGCCAGCGGACGCATTGCAGCGTCCTGCGCCAATTTCCGTGGCTCGACCGCCCGTTATAGTGTACAGTCTGGCAAGTGATACGTGTCGGACTGTACAGTTGTGAGCCTGTCGCGTCCGAGTGAGCAGGACAGTTTCCCTGATGCTGGCCATGTACACCCGGCGATTCTGCTCGCTGTTAACTTTACACTTACTCGGATCTGCCTCTGTTGTACTGGTCGGGAATGGGCATAATCAGGTCAGATGTTGCTCGCCTCGATAGTGAGCCTTCGAAATACGGATGTGTCCCCCAATTAGTTTTGGGGAAAGGAGGCAGAAATGCTGAAGAAACTGATGGTCCTGATCCTTCTCGTAGCCCTGGCCGGTGCGGCCTTTGGCCAACTCGCGCCGAGCTGCAGTCGGTGCAGCGGCAACGGAAAGTGCTGGACCTGTAGCGGGACGGGGATCGGCTCCTCTGCCTCGTGCTCGATGTGCAATGGAACCGGAACGTGTTACTACTGCTCGGGAAAGGGCACGGCTTCGGTGGCTCCTGCTCATCACCACTGAGAAGCCCCTTCTTCCCTCTACGCTGCGAGGCAGGCCCAACGGCCTGCCTCATTTGTTCAGAGGTCAAACAGGAACCGATTTGCCCGGAGGGGAATGCTCCCCGCTTCGATGAGCGATCTCTTGCCGCAGCAGACGCGCCTTTTTGCCACCGTGGCCACCTTCGGGTTGCTCATCGTCCTGCTGGCCGCCTACAACTGGGCTTTCCGCAAGGCAGAGCCCAGGCTCGAGGTTCTCAAGGTGCTGCAGGAGCGGTTGCGTTACATCGTGCTGGCGGCCGTCTTCATGTTTCCCGCCTGGTTTGGTTGCACCCAGATCCAAGAATTTCACTCCTACGCCAATCTGCTGCTGCTCGGCTTGATTTTTGTTGGTACGGTGGTGGCCTTCGAGTCGGCTCTCTCGGTGGTGTTCGGATATCGATCTGGTGGCGAGGCGGCCCGGGTTGCGCGGCCGTTCCGCTACGGCTTACGGGCCACCTGTTACGCTGTGCTGGCCTATTATCTGCTGAAGACCCATCCCGACCTGGCCCTGTTCGATACCGCCGACAAGTATGCGCTGGCTTCCCTCTTCATCACCTACCTGATTCTGCACGTGACCTACACCTTCTTCTTCAAGTGGGTGCAGTGGCGCCATCCGCTCGCGACCGCGGTAACGCGTCGCGTGCGTATGTGGTCTTATCTGTTAGTGCTGGCTCTGTTAGCTTTCTACGCCTTCAGCAACTTCGATCTGTGGCCCAACCTGCCGCCTTATGAACGGGACGCCATCAAGGATTATCTGCGCCTGGCCCTCACCACGCTGTTGTTCCTAATCGTCCTGGACGGCATCGTGGCGGCAGTCTTCGATTACTACTTCCCGGTGATTCGTCGCATGGTCATCCCCCATCTGTTCCGGGATCTGACCAGCGTCCTGATCTACCTGATCGTGATCTTGTTCGTGGTCGGGGTGGTTCTGCGCAAAGATTTGAGCAGCCTTATTCTAGGCTCCACGGTGGTTTCCATCATCATCGGTCTGGCACTCCAGGAAACTCTGGGCAATTTCTTCGCTGGCCTGATGCTCAGCCTGTCACGCCCCTACCATCTGGGCGATGACCTCAACGTGGGCGACGTGACGGGGCGGGTGGAAAAGATCGACTGGCGCTCCACGGTCTTGCGCACCCAGACGGGGGACTTCATCATCTTGCCCAATTCGAGCATGGCCAAAGCCAATCTCCACAACTACTCGGCCCCCACCCGAAACCATGCTCGCTTCGTAGAGGTTGGATGCCATTACCGCCATCCTCCCAACGTGGTCAAGCGGGCTATCCTGGAGGCTGCCTACTCGGTGCACGAGGTCTTGTCCGAGCCCAGACCCGAGGTCTGGCTCACCAATTTCGGCGACTCGTCCATCAACTACAAGCTGCGCTTCTGGATTACCAACTTCCCTCAGCGTTTCGCCATCGAGAGCAAGGTGCGCGAGGCTATCTGGTATCGTTTCTCTCGGGATAAGCTGGAAATCCCGTTCCCCATGCGCAACGTCATCCAGGTGCCTCCGGAAGAGCGCCAGGATCTCTCCGGCGAGGTGCGGGCACTGCTCGACAAGGTCGATTTCCTGCATGCCTTCCAAGACGGCGAGCTTGACATTCTGGCCCGACGCATCCGCTACCAGCTCTTTGCTCGGGGCGAGAAGATCTGTCTGCAGGGCGAGCCAGGGGATTCTTTCTACATCATCAAGAGTGGTCGCTTGCGGGTCAGCGCCAAGAATCCGCGAGGGGAGATCTTCCTCTCCATCGAGATGCTGCCCGGACAGTACTTCGGCGAAATGGCCCTCCTGACCGGCGAGCCGCGCTCGGCCACCGTTGAGGCCACTGAAGACTCCGAGCTTTTGATGCTGGACAAAGAAGACCTGCGGATGATCATGCGAGACAACCCTCAGGTGGCCACGGTGATCAGCCAGGTGCTGGCCCAGCGCCAGTTGCGCACCGAGAAGGCACGCGAGGAGCTCGAGGAAGAGCGAGCCCGCAGCCAGGAGGTCGAGAAGTCGACCGTCAGCCAGCGCCTGGACGTGCTCTCGGAGCAGTTCATGCGCAAAATCCGCGACTTCTTCAGCTACTGAGCGGCGGCCGGCACCTCGTCACCGAAGTATACGCCCAGGTCGCGGCAGGTCTGGACCGTATCGCAATCCACCGGAACCGTTTTGCAGCGATGGGTGCATTCAGACAGGGGAATGTAACGAACGTGCGGAGGATCGAGCGCCACCAGCACGCCCGACTCGCCTTGCTCCAGGGCTCGCACGGCGGCAGCACCGAAGCGCAACGAGATCAGCCGATCGGTGGCGTTCGGCCCTCCCCCCCGCAACAGGTGACCCAGAACGACGCAGCGTGCCTCCTGGCCACAAAGCTGCTCGAGCTCCTTGGTGAGGCGGTTGCCGGCGCCGCCGAGACGCTCGGCTCGGCCCACCTCGTGGCCGATTACGGATGTCGATGCCCCGCTCGGGTGGGCTCCTTCGGCCACCACCACGATGGTAAAGTTGCGCCCGTGAGTATTACGCTCGCGGATTTTGGCGGCCACCGCCTCGGTCTGGTAGGGGATCTCGGGCAGCAAGATTACGTCGGCAGTTCCGGCCAGCCCGGCATGAAGCGCGATCCAACCGGCATAACGCCCCATCACCTCCACCACAAGGACCCGCTGGTGGGCCTCGGCGGTGGAGTGGAGCCGGTCAATGCACTCGGTGGCGAACGAAACGGCGGAATCAAAGCCGAAGGTAACAAAAGTCCCATCCAGATCGTTGTCGATGGTCTTGGGGACGCCGATCACCCGGATTCCAAGGTCGAACAGGCGGGCCGCGATCTCCATGCTGCCGTCCCCCCCGATACTGATCAGGGCATCGATCTCTTGCTTCTTGAAGGCCTCGACTACCTCGGCGCAGCGGTCGACCTCCACCAGGCTCCCCTCCGGTCCGAGCTTGGGATAGCGCGCGGGGTTGCCGCGATTGGTCGTGCCCAGGATGGTACCGCCCAGGTGGGTAATGCCCCGGACGCTTTCGCGGTCGAGTTTGATCAGCGGTGCCTTGTAGCGATCGGGCTCAAGCAGGCCGTTATAGCCATCGCGTATGCCGACGACCTCCCAGCCTCGATTCAAGGAGGCAATGACCACGGCGCGAATGACGGCGTTGAGTCCGGGGGCGTCGCCCCCTCCGGTACTGATGGCGATGCGGCGAATGCTCATAACGAATTCTGCTTCGTAGCCACGATGTCGGCCCCTTCTGGCCCGTTAAGTTTGGCGACAATTTCCTTAACCGGCCTGTGGAAAGTCGTCCCCAGCCCGTGGGGATAGGGTTGACAGCCCCTTGTGCCGGTGCTAGAATGGCGCAGACTTTTTGATGGACCGGCGTCATTGCGCGCAAGTCCGCCATCCCGACCGCAACTTCGGTCGGGGCCTGGGCGGATACTGCCGGAGTCGACGGCCCCAGAAGCAGCTTCGGAAGGGGGTGTCAGTTCTGACCCCTGGTGCCGTGTAGACGGTGCGCCTGAGAGCTTATTCGCTCTTACCGAATCTGCTGGTCTGTTGAAGAGCATCGTACGGACCGGGAGATTTTTTTTTATGCCCACAACGAACCAACTGGTCAGGAAAGGCCGTCGGGATCCCAAGCGGAAGAGCAAAGCACCGGCTCTGCAGTTTCTGTACAATTCCCTGCGGCTGAAGACCTTCCGCACCCCGAAGGGCTCGCCTCAGAAGCGGGGCGTCTGCACCCAGGTCAAGACGGTGACCCCCAAGAAGCCGAATTCGGCGCTGCGTAAAGTGGCCCGTGTGCGTCTGACCAACGGGATCGAGGTTACCGCCTACATTCCGGGCGTGGGTCACAACCTTCAGGAGCACTCGGTCGTCCTGATCCGCGGCGGTCGTGTTAAGGACCTGCCGGGCGTTCGCTATCACATCGTTCGTGGGACCCTGGATACCGCCGGGGTGGCCAATCGCCGCCAGGGTCGCTCCAAGTACGGAGCCAAGCGGCCTAAGGAAGCTAAGAAGTAAGATTCTCGCATTGAGCTGAAACCAAGGTTTAAGAAGGAGTCACTATGCCCAGGAAAGGTCCCGTCTCCAAGCCCGAGGTACTGGCTGATCCGAAGTACCATAACAAGATGGTCACCAAGTTCATCAACAAGGTGATGATGAACGGCAAGCGTAGTCTGGCCGAGCAGATCTTCTACGGCTCCATGGAGCAGCTTTCGAAGAAGGCCGGTAAGGATGCGCTGGTGCTCTTCCAGCAGGCAATGGACAACACCATGCCGCTGGTCGAGGTGCGCCCCCGCCGCGTGGGTGGCGCAACCTACCAGGTGCCCGTCGAGGTGCGTCAGGACCGGCGCGTGAGTCTGGCAATGCGGTGGTTGATTGGCGCCGCCCGCAAGCGCTCGGGCAAGACCATGATGGAGAAGCTGGCGGCCGAGCTGCTCGATGCCTCTCAGGGCATCGGTACCGCCGTCAAGAAGCGTGAGGACACGCACCGGATGGCTGAGGCCAATAAAGCTTTCGCCCACTACCGCTGGTAAGAGCGAGATTCGTTCAGGTTCAGGCCGTCACTCGCGAAGGCGGGTGACGATCAATGTTCTGGGGGAGTCAGGAAAGACTCGGAGTTGACAATCACGGTGAGTTCGCAAACCAAAATATCGCTGGACAAGGTGCGTAACATCGGCATCGCCGCACACATCGATGCCGGTAAGACCACCACGACCGAGCGAATCCTCTTCTACACCGGGCGGGTGCACCGCATTGGCGAGGTGGACGCAGGGGCCGCGACCATGGACTGGATGATCCAGGAGAAAGAGCGCGGCATCACGATCACCTCCGCGGTAACCCATGCCGAGTGGAAGGGCACTGCGATCAACGTGATCGACACGCCCGGTCACGTTGATTTCACGGTCGAAGTGGAGCGCTCGCTGCGCGTGCTCGACGGCGTTATCGCCGTCTTCTGCGCCGTGGCCGGGGTGCAACCCCAGAGCGAGACGGTGTGGCGCCAAGCCACCCGTTACAATGTGCCGCGCATCGCCTACATCAACAAGATGGACCGTACCGGGGCCAACTTTTTCCAGGCCGTGGATCAGATCAAGGAGCGTCTGGGCGCCGAGCCCGTGCCGGTCCAGATTCCGGTAGGCGAGGAAGCTGGCTTCCGTGGGATGGTCGACCTGCTCACGCGCAGGGCATTCATTTATAAGGACGATCTGGGTAAAGAGTGGACGGTTGAAGACCCTCCCGAGGAGCTCGCCCTGCAGATCGAGACCTTCCGCGAGAAGATGGTCGAGGCTGCGGCCGAGTCGGACGAAGAGCTGACCATGAAGTTCCTCGAGGGCATTCCCCTCACCGACGAGGAGGTCAAGCGCGGCCTTCGCAAGCGCACGGTCAGCAACGAGATCGTCCCGGTATTCTGTGGCTCGTCTTTCAAAAACAAGGGCGTTCAGCCTCTACTCGATGGAGTGGTGGACTACCTGCCCTCGCCGCTGGAGGTGCCTGCCGTGGTGGGCGTCGATCCGGATACGGGCGAGGAGAAGGTGCGCCACGCGGACCCCGACGAGCCCCTGTCTGCTCTGGTTTTCAAAATCGCCACTGACCCCTACGTGGGTAAGCTGGCCTTCGCCCGGGTCTACTCGGGCATCCTGAAGGCCGGCACGGCGGTGCTCAACTCGACCACCGGCAAGCGCGAGCGTATTGGTCGCCTGTTGCGCATGCACGCTGATCGTCGCGAGGACGTGGACATCATCCAGGCGGGGGAGCTGGGCGCCATCGTGGGACTGAAGCAGTCTTCCACCGGAGATACCCTCTCGGACGAGAAGAACTGCATCCAGCTCGAGAAGATCGACTTCCCCGAGCCGGTCATCAGCGTGGCCATCGAGCCCAAGACCAAGGCCGACCAGGACAAGATGGGAATCGCCCTGGCCAAGCTTTCGGAAGAGGATCCGACCTTCCGTACGCGCACCGACGAGGAGACCGGCCAGTGCATGATCTCGGGGATGGGCGAGCTGCACCTGGAAATCATCGTTGACCGCCTGCTGCGCGAGTTCTCGGTGGGAGCGAACGTGGGTCGGCCTCAGGTCGCCTACAAGGAGGCCATTCGTCGCGCTCTCAAAGCGGAAGGTCGCTTCGTGCGCCAGACCGGTGGTCGCGGGCAGTTCGGCCACGTCTGGATCGAGGTCGAGCCGCTGGCTCCGGGCAAGGGTTTTGTCTTCGAGAGCAAGATCGTGGGCGGCACGGTTCCCAAGGAGTACGTGGCTCCGGTGGAAGTGGGAGTCAAAGAGGGACTCTCCACGGGCGTGCTGGCCGGCTATCCGGTGGTGGACCTCAAGGTCTGCCTGGTGGACGGCTCCTACCACGAGGTGGACTCGAGCGAGATCGCCTTCAAGATCGCCGGTTCCATGGCGGTCAAAGAGGCTCTTCGCAAGAACGATTGTTACTTGAAAGAGCCGGTTATGAAAGTGGAGGTGGTTGTCCCCGACAACTACCTCGGCGACGTGATCGGCGACATCAACAGCCGGCGCGGCAAGATCGAGGGCGTGAACCCAACTCCGGGCAATACGCAGACGGTCAAGTCGTTGGTACCGCTGGCAGAGATGTTTGGCTATGTGGGCAATCTGCGCTCCTTGACACAGGGTCGAGGAACGTACACTATGGAGTTCTCGCATTACGCCGAGGTTCCTAAGCCCATTCAGGAAGAGATCATTTCCCGTTTTTATGGCAAAGCGGTGTAGCTGCATTTGCAAGCCCTGCGAGCGTAGCTAACAAGTTTGGGACGAGGTCCCAAGGGAACGAAACGGAGGCAATCATGGGTAAAGAGAAATTTGTCCGCACCAAGCCGCATGTCAATGTGGGCACCATCGGTCACGTCGACCATGGCAAGACCACCTTGACCGCTGCGATTACCAACGTGCTGGCTGCGGCTAAGGGCGCCAAGGCGCTGAACGTAGACGAGATCGACAATGCTCCCGAGGAGAAGGCCCGTGGAATCACGATCGCCATCTACCACGCCGAGTACGAGACCGATGCGCGTCACTACGCTCACGTGGACTGCCCCGGCCACGCCGACTACATCAAGAACATGATCACCGGCGCGGCCCAGATGGACGGCGCCATCCTCGTGGTCGCCGCCACCGACGGCCCGATGCCTCAGACCCGCGAGCACATCCTCCTGGCCCGCCAGGTGAACGTGCCTTATATCGTGGTCTTCCTGAATAAGGTCGATATGGTTGATGACCCCGAGCTCATCGAGCTGGTCGAGATGGAAGTTCGCGACCTGCTGAACAAGTACGAGTTCCCGGGCGACGACATCCCGATCGTCAAGGGCTCCGCCCTCCAAGCTCTGAACGCCGCCGACAAGTCGCGCAACGACAAGTGGGCCGTCAAGATCTGGGAGCTGATGGACCATCTCGACAGCTACATTCCGGAACCGCAGCGTCCCATTGACCAGCCGTTCCTGATGCCCATCGAGGATGTGTTCACCATCACCGGCCGCGGTACGGTCGGCACCGGTCGCGTCGAGCGCGGCATCATCAAGACCGGCGAAGAGGTCGAGATCGTGGGAATCCGCGACGAGACTCGTAAGACCGTGGTCACCGGCGTCGAGATGTTCCGTAAGATCCTCGACGAGGGTCGGGCCGGCGACAACGTGGGCCTGCTGCTCCGTGGCGTCAACCGCACCGACATCGAGCGCGGAATGGTGCTGGCCAAGCCGGGCAGCATCAAGCCCCACACCCAGTACAAAGCCAACGTCTACGTCCTGTCCAAGGATGAGGGCGGCCGTCACACCCCGTTCTTCCAGGGCTATCGCCCGCAGTTCTACTTCCGCACGACGGACGTGACCGGCGAATGCAAGCTTCCGGACGGGATGGAGATGGTGATGCCCGGGGACAACGTCACCCTGGACGTCAAGCTGATCCAGCCAATCGCCATCGAAGTCGGTCTGCGCTTCGCCATCCGCGAGGGTGGCCGCACCGTCGGCGCCGGCGTCGTCACCGAGGTGATCGCCTAGAGGGCGAGCCTCACCAACGAGGAGCCGGCTCCGCCGGGGAGCCGGCTCCTCCTAAAATGCCCTAAGGAGTATCCAGTTCATGGCCAAGCAGAGGATCCGTATCCGACTCAAAGCGTTCGATCACGCCATTCTCGACGAGTCGGCCGAGAAGATCGTACAGATCGCTCGTCAGACGGGCGCTAACATCTCCGGGCCGGTTCCGCTGCCCACGGAGAAGAACATTTACTGCGTCAACCGCTCGCCCCACGTCGACAAAAAATCGCGCGAGCACTTCGAGATCCGCACCCACAAGCGGCTGATCGACATCTACTTCGATCCGTCCCAGAAGACGATCGAGCAGTTGATGAAGGTCGACCTGCCGGCTGGCGTGGACATCGAGATCAAGGGTTAGGAGACTGTCATGAAGGCGATTCTTGGCAAGAAAATCGGAATGACCCAGGTGTTTGATGAGAACGGCCTGATCGTCCCCGTCACTGTGGTCGAAGCCGGCCCGTGCATCGTCGTGCGCCGCCGCACCAAAGGCAAGGATGGCTATGAGGCCGTTCAGGTGGGTTATGGGTTGATCCGCGAGAAGCTTTTGAACAAGCCCGAGAAGGGCCAGTTCCGGCCCAAGAAGGGTGATGCCAACCAGCCCAACCTGCCGAACCTGCGCTATCTGCGCGAGTTCCGGGTGGACGAGAGCAATACACTCAAGCGGGGCGACGAGATCCGGGTGGAGATGTTCGAGGCCGGCGAGAAAGTCGACGTGACCGCCGTCTCCAAGGGCAAGGGCTTCCAGGGCACCATGAAGCGGCATCGCTTCAGCGGCGGCCCCCGCAGCCACGGCTCCATGACCCATCGCCAGCCCTGCTCTGGCGGCGGTACCGACCCGGCCCGCGTCTTCGTGGGTACTCGCAAGCCGGGCCATATGGGCGACGTTCAGGTCACCCAACTGGGCCTCAAGGTCATCAAAGTCGACGCCGAAAAGAACCTGATCCTGATCCGCGGCGCCATACCAGGCCCAAACAACCGCCTGGTGACCGTGCGCGCCGCGGTCAAGTCGGGCAAGAAGTAAGGAGCTGTCATGCCTAAGCTTGCTGTGCTCGATATGAGCGGAAAGAACGTCGGAAGCATCGAGCTCTCGCCCGAGGTTTTCGAAGTTCCCTACAACGAAGCCATTATTCACCAGATCACCGTGGGGCTGCAGGCCAATCTGCGCCACGGAACATCTTGCACCAAGACTCGCGGCGAGGTCCGGGGCGGCGGTCGCAAGCCCTGGCGCCAGAAGGGCACCGGTATGGCCCGTCACGGCAGCCGGCGCTCGCCCATCTGGAAGGGGGGAGGCACGACCTTCGGGCCCCGTCCGCGCAAGTACACCCAGAAGTTGCCCAAGAACATGCGCCACCTGGCTCTGCGCTCGGCTCTGTCTCAGCGCGTGCGCGAGGAGATGCTGACGCCGATCTCAGCCATCACCATGAGCGAGTTCAAGACCAAAACCTTCGCCAAGTTCCTGGCCGACATCAAGGTCGAGACCACTCCGGTGAAGCAAACGGCCAAGAAGGGTGAGAAGAAGAACCTGCCGGTTCCCAACGCTCTCATCGTGCTCGACGGAATGGACGAGAAGGTTCAGAAGTCGGCCGCCAATCTGCCTAACGTGCGCGTGGCTCAGGTCGCCAACCTGAACCTGCTCGACGTGGTTTTGTCCAAGCGGCTCGTGTTCACCCAGGCCGCCCTGGAGAAGATTCAGGAGGTACTCAAGCCGTGAGCAAGCCCCAGAAGCCCCCGTCCAGCGTCGCCCACCTGCGGTGGATGAACGCCCGCGACATTCTCAAGCGACCGATCATCACGGAGAAGTCCATGACCATCGCCGTTGAGAACAAGTACACCTTCGAGGTCAGTCCTCTGGCCAACAAGATCCAGGTCCGCCGCGCCGTTGAGGAGATCTTCGGCGTGACTGTGACCAAGGTTACCACCCTGCGCACGTCCTCGAAGGCTCGCCGTCGTGGCCGGACGGTCGGTGAGACTCGCGAGTGGAAAAAGGCTGTCGTCACCTTGAAGGAAGGCGACAAGATCGAGCTCAACGGTACGCCGTTGCTGGAAGTTTAACAACCCGTTTACCGCCGATAGCCCCGGTTGTCGGATAATCACCTGGTTTTTATAGGCAAGCGAAGCGCGCAGCGAGCCTGCGAGCAGAGCAAGCGAGTTTTAGCAATCTGTTTTGAAAGGAGCCCTGGCTGAGATGTCGACCCGCAAGTTCAAGCCGACCAGTCCAGGCCGCCGCCATATGAGCGTCAGTGGTTTCGATGAGATCACTGCCAGCAAGCCGGAAGCCTCACTCTGCGAGCCGCTGCGTCAAACCGGTGGCCGCAATGCCCAGGGCCGTGTCACCGCGCGTCATCGCGGGGGCCGGCACAAGCGGCTTTACCGCATCATCGACTGGAAGCGCAACAAGGACGGAATCCCCGCCCGCGTCGCTACCATCGAGTATGACCCTAACCGTTCTGCCCGCATCGCGCTGCTGCACTACCTCGACGGTGAGAAGCGCTATATCCTGGCCGTGCATGGCCTGGCGGTCAATGATCGCGTGGTCTCGGGCGAGGATGCAGACATCAAGCCGGGCAACGCCCTGCCGATGCGCAGGATGCCTGTCGGCACGGTCATCCACAATGTGGAGCTTTATCCGGGCCGCGGGGCTCAGATGATTCGTTCGGCTGGCGCCTCGGGTCAACTGATGGCCAAGGAAGGTGCTCTGGTGCTGGTGCGTCTGCCTTCGGGCGAGATGCGCTACGTCTCCCAGGACTGCCGGGCCACGGTGGGCCAGGTTGGCAATCTCGAGCACGAGAACGTCGACATCGGCAAGGCCGGTCGGTCGCGGTGGCTGGGTAAGCGTCCGCAGACCCGCGGCATCGCCATGAACCCCTGCGACCACCCGCACGGTGGCGGCGAGGCTCGCTCGACTCCTGGTCGGCCCAGCACCACTCCTTGGGGCAAGCCGGCCCTGGGTCTCAAGACCCGCAAGAGCAAGCCGGGCGACAAGATGATTGTTCGTCGGCGCAAGAAATAGCAGGCCAGGCGCGCAGCGCCCGGCTTGTTTGGAGAGTTATCGGTAGGAGGAAATCCAGTGTCCAGATCGGTCAAGAAGGGTCCCTACGTGGACCTGAACGTCGCCAAGAAGATCGACGCTCTCAACCAGAAGAATGAGAAGAAGGTCGTCAAGACGTGGGCGCGCGCCAGCACGGTGACTCCCGACATGGTGGGTCACACCATCGCGGTGCACGACGGTCGCAAGCACGTGCCGATCTACGTCTCGGAGCAGATGGTGGGGCACAAGCTCGGTGAGTTTGCTCCCACCCGCACCTATCGCGGTCACTCGGGCGGCAAGGCCGAGAAGAAGAGCAAGCCCAAGAAGTAAGCGCAGACGAGCGCAGGAGAACATTCGGAGGAAGCATGGCCAGCAAGGACCAGCCTGAAAAAGGCTCCAAGCCTGAAAAGAAACCTGCAGCGGCAAAGAAACCCGCTGCGGCTGCCAAGAAGGAAGGCGGCGAGAAGCCCCCTGCCAGGAAGGCGCCTGCCACCAAGCCGGACAAGGCCGTCAAGGTCAAGCCCGATGCTCGGGCGATCGCCAAGTATGTTCGCACGGCTCCGCGCAAGATGCGGCTGGTGGTCGACGCCATCCGTGGCCGCTCGGTTGAGGACGCCCGCAACATCCTGAACTTTACTCCCAAGCGGGCAGCCCGTACGCTGGTCAAAGTGCTCAACTCGGCCGTCGCCAACGCCGAGAACAATCACGAGCTCGACCCGGACCGCCTCTTCGTGTGGCGCGCCTTCGTCGACCAGGGTCCGGCCGTCAAGCGTTTCATCCCGCGCGCTCGTGGTCGCGCATCGGGCGTCAAGAAATACACCAGCCACGTGACCATCGAGCTCAAAGTGCGTGAGGAGGGTCGGTAACGGTTATGGGTCAGAAGATTCACCCCATCGGGTTTCGCATCGGCGTCATCAAAGGTTGGGACTCTCGCTGGTTCCAGCAGAAGAACTACGCCGAGTGGCTCCATGAAGACTACCTGATCCGGCGCCACCTCAAGAAGACCCTTCGTCACGCCGGCCTGAGCAAGATCGAGATCGAGCGCGCCAACAAAGTGCACGTTATCTTGAGCACCGCCAAGCCGGGTCTGGTGATCGGCAAACGTGGCGCCGGCATCGAAGAACTGCGTCGCGGCCTGGAGAAACTGACCGGCAAGCCGATCAAGATCTCTGTGTCCGAGATCAAGCAGCCCGAGTTGGATGCCCACTTGGTGGGCGAGAACATCGCCGAATCGCTGGAGAAGCGCGTCAGCTTCCGACGGGCCATGAAGCAGGCTGTGCTGCGCAGCATCAAAGCCGGCGCCAAGGGCGTCAAAGTTCAGATCTCGGGGCGCCTGGGCGGAGCGGAAATCGCTCGCACAGAGCGCACCTTCCAGGGAAAGGTTCCGCTGCACACGCTGCGGGCCGACATCGACTACGCCATCACCGAAGCCAAGACGACCTATGGTCGCATTGGCGTGAAGGTGTGGATCTACCGCGGCGAGATCCTGCCGCAGCGCGCCGAGCCGGCTCCGGTTCAGGCTGAGGCGCTCTAAGGTTTTGGAGGAAGACGAGCAATGCTGGCTCCCAAACGAGTAAAGTTTCGCAAAGTTCAGCGCGGACGCATGAAAGGCAAAGCGCACCGGGGCAACAAGGTGCACTTCGGCGACTTCGCGCTGCAGGCCACCGAGCCGTGCTGGGTGACCGACCGCCAGATTGAGGCCGCTCGCGTGGCGATGACTCGCCACATCAAGCGTGGTGGTAAGGTGTGGATCCGCATCTTCCCTGACAAGTCGGTGACCAAGAAGCCGGCTGAGACCCGCATGGGCTCCGGCAAAGGCTCGCCCGAGTTCTGGGTGGCCGTGATCAAGCCTGGCCGTATCCTCTTCGAGGTGGCCGGGGTGCCTGAAGAACTGGCCAGAGAGGCCATGCGCCTGGCGGCTTTCAAGCTGCCGATGCGCACCCGATTCCTCGTACGCGAGTCGCTGGGTGGAGACCATGAAGAGTAGCATCAAGAAACTGCATGAATCGTCGCTGGCCGAGTTGACCAACGACCTCAAGGGCGCTCAGGAAGAGCTGTTCAATCTTCGCTTCCAGATCGCGACCCAGCGCCTGACCGACAACTCGCAGATCAAGAAGACCCGCAAGAAGATCGCGCAGTTGCACACGGTCATCCGCCAAAAAGAACTCACCGGAAAGAAGGAGGGCTAAGCGATGGCTGAGGCTCAAACCCGAACCCGCCGCAAAGTCCGAACCGGAACGGTGGTGTCCAACAAAATGGAGAAGACGGTTGTGGTGGCGGTCACCCGCCAGTTCCCACATCCGCTTTACAAGAAGATCATCAAGCGTACCGTCAGGCTGAAGGCCCATGACGAGAGCAACTCCTGCGAGCCGGGCGACCGTGTAAAGATCATGGAAACCCGTCCCATGTCTAAGGAGAAGCGCTGGCGCGTGGTCACCATCCTGGAGAAGGCAAGGTAAGGAAGCTATGGTTCAGCAGCAAAGCCGACTCAGGGTCGCCGACAACTCGGGTGCGCGTGAGGTCATGTGCATTCGCGTGATGGGTGGCTCTACCCGCAAGTATGCCGGCGTGGGCGACATCATCGTGGCCTCCGTCAAGCAAGCCACTCCTGGCGCGGCCGTCAAGAAGGGCGACGTGGTCAAGTGCGTGGTGGTTCGCACCAAGAAGCCGATCCGTCGTCCCGACGGTTCCTACATCCGCTTCGATGAGAACGCCGCGGTCATCATCCGCGACGACCTCAATCCCCGCGGAACCCGAATCTTCGGTCCGGTTGCGCGTGAACTGCGCGACCGCGACTTCATGAAGATCGTATCTTTGGCCCCCGAGGTGCTGTGACATGCACGTTAAAAAAGACGATACCGTACTGGTCCTGAGCGGCCCCTATGCGGGCAAGAAGGGCAAAGTCATCAAGGTCGATCCGGAGAAGAGCAAGGTGACCGTGGACGGGGTCAATCTCGTCAAGCGGCATACCAAGCCCCGTCCGCCGGCCCAACAGGGGGGCATCGTGGAGAAGGCCATGCCGATCCACGCCAGCAATGTGATGCTGGTCTGCCCCAAGTGCAGCAAGCCTTCGCGTACGGGTAACAAGCGCGTGGTCGAGGGCGACAAGAAAAAGGTCTTTCGCGTCTGCAAGAAGTGCAACGCCGACTTCTAACTGTGGAAAACACGCAATAAGGGAACAAGACGATGGCTGAGACGAAAGAGAAGAAGGCCGCCAAAGGTGATGGTGGTGGCAAGGACAAGGGTGGTAAGAAGGGTGGCATGTCCGATGGTAAGCTCGAGAAGATTGAGCTGCGCCTGAAGAACAAGTACCACAAAGAGGTCGCTCCGGCGATGAAGGAGCGCTTCAATTACTCCAATGTCATGATGATCCCCCGCCTGGAGAAGGTGGTGGTCAACATGGGTTTGGGTGAGGCCATCGCCAATCCTAAGATCCTCGACAGCGCGGTGGGCGACATGGTCGCCATTACGGGTCAGAAGCCGGTCGTGACCAAGTCCAAGAAGGCCATCAGCAACTTCAAGCTGCGCGCCGGGGTCAAGATTGGTGCCAAGGTTACTCTGCGTGGACCCAAGATGTGGGCCTTCCTGGACAAGCTTTTCAACCTGGTGTTGCCCCGCATCCGCGACTTCCGCGGCCTGTCTGCCAAGTCGTTTGACGGGCGCGGCAACTACTCGTTCGGGCTCAAAGAGCAGATCATCTTCCCCGAGATCGATTACGACAAGGTGGATCGGGTTCGCGGAATGGATATCTGCATCGTGACCACCGCCAAAACCGATGAGGAAGGCTCCGAGTTTCTCCGGCTGCTCGGTTGCCCTCTCCGCAAGCAGTAAAGGAGCGTTCGATCCAATGGCCACCACGGCGCAAGAAGTTAAAACTCGCGAGAAGCGGGTGAAATACAAGGTTCGCCTGCGCAACCGCTGCTCGGTCTGCGGGCGTCCGCGAGCCTATCTGCGGAAGTTCGGCCTCTGCCGCATCTGCTTCCGCTCGATGGCGCACCGGGGCGAGATCCCGGGTGTGCGCAAGTCCAGCTGGTAGATCCCGCGTCAACAGGTTTGGAGGAAGTTTATGCCGACCACCGATCCCATTGCCGACATGCTTACCCGGGTGCGCAATGCCAACAAGGCGCTGCACGACCAGGTGGATGTTCCGGCTTCCAAGGTTAAAGAACAGCTTGCCAAGCTCCTCAAGAAGGAGGGCTACATCAAGGACTACCAGCTGATTCAGACGGGCGTCCAGGGCACGCTGCGCATCACCATGAAATACACCCACGATCGCCAGCGGATTATCAGCGGTCTCAAACGCGTGAGCAAGCCCGGCCTGCGGGTCTATGTGGGTAAAGACGAGATTCCGCGTATCTTCGGCGGGCTGGGCACGGTGGTCGTGTCTACCCCCAGGGGAATTCTGACCGGTCGCAACGCCCAGAAGATGGGCGTGGGCGGCGAGCTGATGGCCTACGTCTGGTAAAGGCGCGGGTCACACTTAGGAGGACAACATGTCACGCATTGGTCGCCTGCCCATCAAGCTCCCGCAGGGAGTGGAGATCAACGTCAGCAACGACGTGGTGAAGGTCAAGGGCAAGAAGGGTGAGCTCACCCAGAAATTTGATACAGCAGCAGTGGAGCTGGTCCAGGAAGGCGGGACGCTGCAAGTGCGCCGCCGGAATGATCAGCGCAACAGCCGTTCACAGCACGGCTTGACGCGTACGCTCATTCAGAATATGGTCACCGGGGTCAGCGAAGGCTTCACCCGTTCGCTCGAGATCGTGGGCGTCGGCTATCGCGCCCAGATGCAGGGACAGACGCTGCAACTGGCCATGGGCTATTCTCACCCCGTCAACATCGAGCCGATCGACGGAATTCAGTTTGAGGTTGAGGTGGATGCTCGCGCCAAGATCAACAAGATCCACGTGCGCGGGATCGATCGCCAGAAGGTGGGCCAGGTGGCCGCCAATCTGCGCAACGTGCGGCCGCCCGAGCCTTACAAGGGCAAGGGAATTCGCTATGTGGGCGAAGTGCTGCTGCGCAAGATGGGCAAGGCCGGCAAGGCCGGGAAGTAGGAGGTCGTCATGATTATTAAGCCATCTCGCAACAACCGTCGCGGCTATCGCCATGAGCGCGTGCGCGATACCGTGGTGGGCACAGCCGACCGGCCGCGTCTGGCCATCTTCCGTAGCCTCAAGCACGTGTATGCCCAGGTGATCGATGACGAGAACGGTACCACTCTCGTGTCAGCCAGCACTCTCGAGGAGTCGCTCAAGGGCCAGAAGGGCTCGCTCAAGGAACGGGCTCGCAAGGTGGGCGAGCTGGTGGCTCAGAAAGCTGCCGAAAAGGGCATCCAGGTGGTCGTTTTCGACCGCGGGGGCTACAAGTATCACGGTCGCGTGGCCGCTCTGGCCGATGGGGCCCGTGAAAAAGGACTCATTTTCTAATGTGCTCTCCCTTTGGTCGTGCACATTAGCACAATCTGACGAACGTGCTGGAACTGCGTTCCAGCACGTTGTAAAGTGCAACACCAAAGGCGTTGCACTTTAGGCAGAACAGCAGGGCGCGACAGCGAGCTTGCATAGAGAACAGGAGTAGTCATGAGGAAACGCATCGACCCGAGCGGTCTGGAACTGAAAGAGCACGTCGTCAAGGTGAATCGCGTGTCCAAGGTAGTGAAGGGCGGCAAGCGCTTCAGCTTCTCGGCCATGGTCGTGGTGGGCGACGGCAACGGCGTCGTGGGTTGCGGACTGGGCAAGGCCACCGAGGTTCCCGAAGCCATCCGTAAGGGCGCCGAGGAAGCCAAGAAGGCACTGGTGCAGGTTCCCCTGGCTGGTACCACCATCCCGCACCTGATGATGTCCGAGTTCGGCTCGGTGCGGGTGATGCTCAAGCCGGCCGCACCCGGCACGGGAGTGATCGCCGGTGGCGCCGTGCGCGCCGTCGTCGAGCTGGCCGGTATTCGTGACATCCTGACCAAGTCGCTCGGCTCAGACAACTCCATCAACATCGTTTACGCGACCATGAAAGGCCTGCGCGAGCTGATGAATGCTGAAGAGATCGCTGCCCGTCGCAACAAGTCGGTGGAAGAGCTCGTCGGCAGGAAGCTGGCGGCCGTCTTGACCGGCCGTGGCACGGGCATCACCGAGGAGGCATAAACCAATGCGTGGTAATGATATCAAACCTGCACAGGGCGCACGTCATCGTCGCCGACGGGTCGGCCGTGGCATGACCGACGGCACTTTCTGCGGACGCGGGATGAACGGCCAGGGTGCTCGCTCGGGCGGAGGCAAAGGCCCCGGCTTTGAGGGCGGTCAGACCCCGTGGTATCGGCGTCTGCCCAAATATCGCGGCTTCAAGAACCCGTTCCGCACCGAGTTTCAAGTGGTCAACCTGGGCGACCTGGAAGCTCGCTTCGAGGACGGTGCCACGGTCGACGCCCAGGCCCTCAAAGATCGGCGCCTGGTTTCGGACCTCAAGGCACCGGTGAAAGTGCTCGGCAACGGCGAGCTCAAGAAGAAGCTTACGGTGACTGTGGATGCGGTCAGCGCGGGTGCCCGAGAGGCCATCGAGGCTGCGGGAGGAAAGGTCGAGGTGATCTAGGGTGGCGCAACAACAAGCCTCGTTTGCCGAGGCGATGCAGGTCACCGACCTGCGCAAGCGCATCGGCTTCGTGTTCCTGGGCATGGCGATCTTTGTCCTCACGGTCCACGTCGGCATCCCGGGAATCAACCTGACGGTCTGGAAATCGCTCCTCTCGCAGGGGGCGCTTTTTCAGTTTCTGGGCATGTTCACGGGAGGCGCCCTGTTCAACTTCTCCATCGGGGCAATGGGTATCACGCCCTACATCAACGCTTCGATTATCATGCAACTTCTGACCGTGGTGGTGCCGCAACTCAAGGACCTGCAGAAGGAAGGGGGCGAGATGGGCCGGCGCAAGATTGCCTGGTACACTCGCTGTCTGACTATGTCCCTGGCCTTCCTGCAGGCCACCATGATGGTGCTCTCCCTGCGTAGCTACCGTGGGGCGACCGGCGAGGGCGTGTTCATGATCAACAACGTCTTCTACTATGCCATGGTGATCTTCACTCTGATGGCCGGCACGGCATTCTTGATGTGGCTGGGCGAGCAGATGAGTGACAAGGGGATCGGCAATGGCGTGTCCCTGCTGATCTTCGGTGGCATCTCGCTGTCGTTTCCCCAGTATTTCCAGCAGACGATGGAGCTTGCCAACGTTCGCGGGCCTCAGTTCTGGGTCGCTCTGGGCGTGTTCCTGGCCATCTTCGTGCTGCTTATCATGGCCATCATCTACGTGACGATCGGTCAACGCAAGGTGCCGGTTCAGTATCCCAAGCGGCAGGTCGGACGCAGGGTCTATGGAGGCCACTCCACCTTCATTCCGATCCGCGTGAACAACGCTGGCGTTATCTCGATTATCTTCGCCATCTCGATTATGTATCTGCCGAATACGCTTCTGACGTTCTTACCCAAGGACGCCTCCTGGTTGATTCCAGTCCAGACCTTCTACGAGCGCTGGTTCACCCCGACCGGGGTTCTTTACAACCTTTGCTACGCCGGATTGGTCATCTTCTTCACCTACTTTTACTCGGCCATCACCCTCAATGTTCAGGACCTGGCTGACAACCTGCGCAAACACGGGGGCTTCATTCCTGGAATTCGTCCGGGCAAGCCCACGGTTGACTATCTCGAGCGCCTGCTTTCGCGGATCACCCTGGTTTCAGCCCTCTTTCTGGCTTTCATCGCGGTCTTTCCGACCTTCTTGATGCAGGCCACCGGGGTGACGAACTTCTATCTCGGGTCCACCTCGATGCTGATCATTGTGGGTGTGGCTCTGGACACGATGCAGCAAATTCAGGCTCGACTTGTCATGCGACAGTATCAGGGCTTCATGAAGCAGCAAGGGAGCTGAGCCCGTGAGACTGGTACTGCTTGGCCCCCCGGGGGCCGGTAAGGGCACCCAGGCGACCATCATCGCTCAGCGTTACGAAGTCTCCCATATCTCCACCGGCGACATGCTTCGCGAGCAGGTCAAGAAGAAGACGAAGCTGGGCCAGGAAGCGGCGTCCTACATGAATGCGGGCAAGCTGGTGCCCGATAAGGTCATTCTGGACATGGTCAAGAACCGGCTCAAGCGCAGGGACTGCGAGAAAGGGTTTTTGTTCGACGGATTCCCCCGCACGGTTCCGCAGGCCGAGGCCTTGAACGCGTTGCTGGTCAAAGCTGGCAAGCCCCTGGATGCGGTGATCTTGTTCGATGTCAAGGACGATTTTCTGGTGAACCGGCTCACTATGCGTCGCAACTGCCCCGAGTGTGGAAGCATCTATCACATGGAGAGCAAGCCCGGCCGCGTGCCCGGCTATTGCGACAACGAGGGTGCCGCTCTGGTGCAACGCGAGGATGACAACGAGAAGGTCGTGCGGCAGCGTCTTCAGGTCTACCACGAGCAGACCGCTCCGCTGGTGGACTTCTATCGTAAGACAGGCCAGTTGTGGGAAGTGGACGCGAGCCAGGAGGTCGCGCGTATCTCGTTGACGGTGGATCGCTTTTTGGAGAAAAAGAGGAAGAAGTGATCAACCTCAAGTCCGAGCGCGAGATTGGCATCATTCGCGAGGCAGGCGAAATCCTCCATGGAGTTCTAAAGCTGGTCGAGGATGCCTGTAAGGAGAAAGTTCGCACTCGTGACCTGGATGCGATGGCGGAGCAGTTCATCGTGTCGCGCGGGGCAACTCCGGCCTTCAAGGGTTACAAGGGCTTCCCAGCCAGCCTCTGCATCTCGATCAATGAAGAGGTCGTTCACGGCATTCCCGGACCTCGCCGCATCAAGAGCGGCGACATCGTCAGCGTGGATTGCGGCGTGCGCTACAAAGGCTACATCGCCGATTCGGCCCTCACCATTCCGGTGGGGGATGTTTCGACGGACGTGCAAAAGCTGCTGAAGGTGACCGAGGAGGCGCTCTACCTCGGCATCGACAAGGCTCGACCGGGCAACTTCGTGCGCGACATCTCCCAGGCTGTCCAGACTCACGTCGAGAAGCATGGCTTCTCGGTCGTGCGCGAGCTGGTTGGCCACGGGGTCGGTCGCGAGATGCACGAAGAGCCCCAGGTGCCCAACTATGTGACCGATTCCAAAGGGGCCCGGCTGGAGCCGGGGATGGTCATTGCCATCGAGCCGATGGTCAATCTGGGCGTGTACCACGTCACGATGCTGTCGGACAAGTGGACCATCGTGACGCTCGACCGTCAACCCTCGGCCCATTTCGAGCATACCATTGCGGTTACGGAAAATGGGCCTCAGATCTTGACGAACGGGCAGTGAAGTCCTATATTACTTCGGTGTGGCTGAACCTGTGTTCGCCGTCGCTGGGCCTTTGTCCTGAGCGGAGCGGACTCGCCTCAAGGTTTTAGAACCCTGTGGCAGAGGGCAAGGAGGAGGTCGACGGCGTCGTAACCGAGCTGTTGCCGAATTCCATCTACCGGGTGAAGCTCGAGAGTGGACAGTGTGTGCTAGCGCATCTCGCCAGCGGGACGCGCATGCAATTGGTGCGGGTTCTACCCGGCGACCAGGTCACGTTGGAGCTCTCACCCTACGATCCGGGGCGAGGTCGCATCGTTCGACGTGGCGGCGGGCGGCCCGGAAGGTAGTCTGGTTGGAATAGTTGCAGCGTTTCCAGCGCTGCGGCTCAGGAGGAACAATGCGAGTCAAACCGTCCATCAAGAGACGTTGCGAGAAGTGCCGCATCATCCTGCGCAAAGGCAGGGTGCGGGTGATCTGTAAGAACCCGAAGCACAAGCAAATTCAGGGCTAACGTAAGCGCGGCGAGCTTTCGAGCGGAGTAACATTCAATCGAAGCCCCCAGCCAGTCTGCGAGCGTAGCAAGGAAGTACAGGAGGATACATCGTGGCTCGAATTGCGGGAGTAGACCTGCCTCGAGACAAAGTGGTCGAGATTGCCTTGACCTACATCTTTGGAATCGGCCGTGCGCGGGCCCGGGCCATCGTGGCCAAGACCGGCGTGAACCCGCTCACCCGGGTGCGAGCCCTGACCGAAGATGAGGTCGGCAAGCTGCGTGACCACATCGAGAAACATGAGAAGGTCGAGGGCGATCTGCGCCGCGAGATCACTCAGAACATCAAGCGTTTGATCGAGATCAACTGCTATCGCGGGGTCCGCCATCGTCGCAGCCTCCCGGTTCGCGGTCAGCGCACCAAGACCAATGCCCGGACGCGCAAGGGTCCCAAGCGCACCGTCGGGCGCAAGAAGTCGAAGGGCTAAGGGCACGAGGAGGATACAATGGCTAAGAAAGTCGGCCGTCAGCGCAAGAAGGTCTCCAAGAATATCCCTCGTGGCGTAGCCCACATCCAGTCGACGTTCAACAATACGATCGTCACCATCACCGACATGCAGGGTAACTCGCTTGCCTGGGCCTCGGCCGGTGGACTGGGTTTCAAAGGCTCACGCAAGAGCACGCCATTCGCCGCAGGTGTGGCCGCCGAGAAGGCTGCCCAGCTCGCTTCCGAGCATGGCATGCGAACTGTGGAGGTCTACGTCAACGGCCCCGGCTCGGGTCGCGAAGCGGCCATCCGCTCGCTCCAGGCCGCCGGCCTCGAAATCAGCTTGATTCGGGATGTCACGCCCATTCCCCACAATGGCTGCCGCCCGCCCAAGCGTCGTCGCGTGTAAGGCGCGTTTAAGGTAATAGGAGGAGAAAGAGACCGTGGCCAGATACACAGGGCCCGTCTGCCGGCTCTGCCGCAGAGAGCAAACCAAGTTGTTCCTCAAAGGGGAGCGCTGCTTCACCCCCAAGTGCGCCATTGATAGGCGCAACTATCCGCCGGGCCAACATGGCCCAGGGCGGCAGAAAAAGGTGTCGCAGTACGGCATCCAGTTGCGTGAGAAGCAGAAGCTGCGCCGGATCTACGGTGTGAGCGAGCGTCAGTTCCGCAGCTACTTTGCCCGCGCCGCCAAGCAGTCGGGCGTGACCGGCGAAGCGTTCCTGCGCTTCCTCGAGCGCCGTCTGGACAACGTGGTGTATCGCCTCGGATTCGCTTACAGTCGCTCGGCTGCTCGCCAGCTGGTGGCCCACGGCAACATCCGGGTCAATGGCCGCAAGGTGGACGTGCCCTCTTACCTGGTGCGCCCCGGCGAGCAAGTTTCGCTCAACGAGAAGCACCGCCAGAATCCGGTCATCCAGCAGGCGGTTCAGAGCGCGTCGGTTCGGGCGATGCCCGTCTGGCTCGAGCTGAATCCTGAGGTGGTTGAAGGAAAAATCACCGCCCTGCCTAACCGGGGCGACATCGACACGCAGATCAACGAGCAGCTGATCGTCGAGTTCTACTCGCGTTAGAGTGCCGCTGGAGGGGCGCCCGAGAAGGCGCTCCTTTACGCTTTCTCCGCGAAAGTCCGTCAAGCCAAGTGGCTGAAGTCAGGGAGAGAAAATTATGCTGGATACCATTCTGGCCCAGGTGGCCAACCCGGTCGAGTTCGCCGAGCCTCGCGTGGTCTGCGTGGGAGAGAACAAGTTCATCGTCGAGCCGCTCGAGCGCGGCTTTGGCATCACACTCGGCAATTCACTGCGCCGGGTCCTTTTGTCGGCCCTGGTGGGCGCGGCTGTCACCCACGTTCGTATCGACGGGGTGCTCCACGAGTTCTCCACACTCGATGGAGTCCGTGAGGACACCACCGAGATAATCCTCAACCTCAAGAAGCTCAAGCTCAAGCTCATGACCGACAAACGCAAACTGCTGCGCCTTGAGTCGACCGGTCAGGGCGTGGTCACGGCGGCCGACATCCTGCCCGATCCCGAGGTTGAGATTCTCAACCCCGATCTTCAGATCGCCACTCTCGAGAAGGCTGCCCGCCTGGGCATGGACCTCTACGTCTCGCGCGGCCAGGGCTATGTGCCTGCCGAGAAGCAGTCGAGCCAGGAGCAGGTCATCGGCATCATCCCGGTAGACTCGATCTTCAGCCCCATTTTGAAGGTCAACTACACCGTCGAGGATACCCGCGTCGGCCAGCGCACCGACTTCGACCGCCTCAACCTCGAGGTATGGACGGACAACAGCCTCAAGCCTTACGAAGCCATCAGCCAGGCCGCGCAAGTTCTGCAAGACCAGTTGTCACTCTTTACCAACCTGCAGCCTCCGAGCAAGGTCGATCACGAGCATCGTGGCCCCGAATCGGAGATGCTGGACACTCCGATCGAAGACCTGGCCCTCTCGGTGCGCTCGATGAACTGCCTCAAGCGGGCTGGCATTCGCACCGTGGGCGAGCTTCTGACTTACTCCGAGGAGGACGTGATGAAGCTCAAGAACTTCGGCCAGAAGTCGCTCGACGAGATCAAAGACAAGCTGATGGAGCGCAATCTGTCGCTCCAGCCCAGCACGCCAGACTGAGGAGACGCCATGAGACACCGAGTCAAATCTCGCACCCTGGGCCGCCAGACCGGCCATCGGCTGGCCATGTTGCGCAATATGGCCAAGTCGCTGCTGCAGCACGGGCGCATCAGCACCACCGAGACCCGGGCCAAGGAACTGGCCAAGTATGTGGCCGGGCTGATCACCGATGCCAGGCGGGCCCATCAGGTCAAGGACGATAAAGACAAGGCCCTCAGCCACAAGCGCAATGTTTTCCGCCATCTCCCCGGCGCCGAGCGCCGCGGGGTCGGGCGTAACGACCGCGACGTGGCCGAGAACCTCTTTGCTACCCTGGCTCCCAAGTTCGCGGCCCGCGAGGCCAAGACCGGGAACGGGGGCGGCTACACCCGAATCATGAAGCTCGGCTTCCGCAAGGGAGACGGGGCCCCCATGGCCCTGATCGAGCTGGTACTCGACTGACGCTTTACCTGGGGGTGGCACTGCTGGGCGCGCTAGGTTCTCTAGCGCGCTTCGCTGTTTCTCTGTGGGTGCCGCGCGCCGCCGGTGGGTTTCCCTGGGCCACGCTGATGGTCAACGTTCTGGGTTGCATGCTGTTCGGGCTGGTCTGGGCACTGGCCGAGGAGCGCAAGCTGCTCACGCCCGCGCAGCGCATCTGGTTGTCTGCCGGCTTTCTGGGAGGCTTCACCACCTTCTCCTCGTTCGGCTACGAGACCATCGAAATGGTACGCCAGGGTGAAGCCGTGCGGGCCGGCGTGCACGTGCTGGCACAGAACACGCTCGGCCCGCTGGCAGTCTTGCTCGGCTACCATCTGGGCGAGCGGCCCTGACGGGCTCTCAGGCCTCGAGCTGCGGGTGATAACTTCCCACACTCATTTCGAATGTCCAGGCGACTGCATCCGCGCAATGCGTCATCGTTGGCGGGACGCGCAGAAGGTAATCCTGACCGGTGCTCGGGCAGACCACCTCCACGGCCACGACCGGCTCGTCATCCACGAAGTCCCAGACAAGGAGCCGTCGCTGCATTCCCTGAGCATCCTGATCACGGTCGACGACCGCGGCGGTGACCAGGCTCCTCAATCTTTTCAGGCCCACCCAGGCGACCAGACGGCGGCGCACACGGACGGTCCAGTTCGTGTAAAACTCGGGGAGGCCGACTGCAGCCACCCCGAACCCCACTGCGGCCGTCCCGTGGAACAGCTTGAGGCCCAGTATCGGGTGGAGCAGGACAAAGCCACCCAATAGCAGGGCTAACGCCCTTCCCGGCCGGTTTCCACCCTGGAGGCCGAAGAAGCATGCCAGGACGAAGAGCGCCAGGGGCAGTCCCACCAGGCTCTGCAGGACGAAGTCGGGAAAGGAGCGGCCCAGGGCGGCAACCACCATGCCCACTGCCACCCAGTAGTGTCCGCTAGTCACGGATGGGGCGGGGTGGGGCGGCAGGCCGATACTCGCGTTGGTGGATGACGCGGTAGTGGCCGCTGGGCAACTCAAGGGTACGATGCTCGGGGTGGGTGATCAGGGCCTGGTCGCGGATCTTGAAGATCAGCTGTCCGTTGGAGAGAAAGAGCTCTCCCGGTGCTTCAAGAACATGCCGGTGGCCGAGTTTCTCGCCTTCTCCCAGAACGTTGGTGGGAAGCCGGAGAGCATTCTCGGGCCAAGAGTTGATCTGAACAAAGAGCAGGTCCCCCTGGCGATAGTGCATCATGACTGCCTCCAGATTCGATGTTCACTGTGTTTTGCGGGGCCCCAACCAAGAATAGCCGCTCGATGTTAGGATTTCGTTTCCGAGAGGTAACCGGTAGGTGAACATGTTTCCGGAATGTTGCCAGGTTTGACGGTACTCCCGCTCCGGCCAACCCGCCTGGTCCTTGCAGGGTCTGGTTTGTTAAAAAGGTTTGCGGCCGGCCTGGAGGAACCGCGCCAGGAATGATTGTGGTGCGCGACCTTGCTTTCGGTTATCCGGGAGGCCACCCGGTGCTGCAGGGGATCGATCTGGAGCTGGCCCCGGGCGAGCTGGTCGTCCTGACCGGCCCCAACGGCTGCGGCAAGACCACCCTGGCTCGCCATCTCAACGGCTTGCTGCTGCCCCAGCAGGGGACGGTGCTGGTGGACGAGCTGCCCACTTCGCAGTCGGAGGTGCGGCGTCTGGTGGGAATGGTCTTTCAAGAGCCCGAGAGCCAGATCGTGGCTCCCGTGGTTGAGGAAGACGTGGCCTTCGGGCTGGAGAACCTGGGAGTTCCCCGTGAGGAGATGCGGCGGCGGGTGGAATGGGCTCTGGAGAGACTGGACCTGACCGCGGCCCGTCGCTCCGAGCCCCATCTGTTGTCGGGGGGCCAGAAGCAGCGGTTGGCGCTGGCCTCGGTGCTGGCCATGAGGCCGCGCTATCTGGTGCTTGACGAGCCCACCACCATGCTCGACCCCTGGTCGCGCCGGGAGGTGCTGGAGCTTCTGGGTGACCTGCGCCGAACCGAGGGCATCGCGGTCATCCTGGTCACACACCGACTGGAGGAGGCGCTGGAGGCGGACCGTGTGGTGGTGCTGGCTGAAGGACGGGTGCGCTTTCAGGGCCCGCCCACGACCCTTTTTGGCCAGCTGGAGCTGTTGACCGAGCTGGGCCTGGAACTGCCCGATCTGGTGCGCTTGGCCATCCGCATGCGCCAGCACGGCTTTGACCCGCCGCTGGAGGAAGGCCGCCTGTTGGAGTGGGTGCTGGGACGGTGATCGAGATTGCCGGTCTCCAGCATGTGTATATGCGCGGCACCCCCTTCCAGACCCGGGCCCTCGACGGCATCGATCTCAGCGTCCGGGCCGGCGAGGGTGTGGCCCTGGCCGGGGCCACCGGGAGCGGCAAAACGACCGTGCTACTGCACCTGAACGGCCTGCTGCGTCCTCACGCCGGCACCGTCCGGGTGGCGGGCATCGAGGTCGGGGAGAAGGGGGGGGACTTGCTCGACCTGCGCCGGCGGGTGGGGGTGCTGTTTCAGTTCCCCGAGCAGCAGCTCTTCGAGGAGACGCTGGCCGAGGACGTGGCCTACGGCCCCCGCAACTTCGGGGTGCGGGGGAGCGAGCTGGCCGAGCGGGTGGACGAGGCCCTGTTGAAGGTGGGGCTGGACCCCGCGTGCTACCGACAGCGCTCGGTGCACGAGCTGTCGGGGGGAGAGAAGCGCCTGGCGGCCCTGGCCGGGGCCCTGGCCAGCCGGCCCGAGGTACTGGTGCTGGATGAGCCCACCGCCGGCCTGGATGGGCGCGCCCGCCGGGCCTTGCTCGACAGCCTGGCTCGATGGCGGGCAGAGGAGGGCCTGACGCTGGTCATCGTGTCGCATCACCTGGAGGAGCTTCCCGGTCTGGTGGAACGGCTGGTGGTGCTGGCTCAGGGCAAGGTGGTCGGAGACGGGCCCCTGGAGGAGCTTTTTGGACGCGAGGAATGGATGAGCGAGCATCGTCTGGAAGTGCCCCCGGTCACCCGGTTGGCAGCCAGGCTCCGGGAGGCCGGGCGGCCGGTGGAACGGCTGTGGTTGACGGTCGATGAAGCCGAGCGTGGTTTGGCTAGAATCTTGAAAGGGGGGCGCTAGTGGACCAGAGGCACCGACAGCTTTGTATCGAGCAGGCCCAGGCCATGCTGGACGTGGCCGCCCTGACCGATCAGCTCGAGGCCTTCAGTTGGACCGAGGTCTCCCGGCAGGAGGCCCTGCGGGCCGCTAGCTGGCTGCGCGACCAGGCAGCCCGCATCCGGCGCCGGGTGGAGTCCGACTCCGGCGACCTGCCCCTGGGCCGGCTGCGCGTGCGCACCCTCAAGCTGGAAAGGATCCTCAGCGACCTGGCTCAAAGCGAAAGCCGCCTCCAGCAAGTTCGAATGGACGCGGCGGCTGAGCAGATGAGCCCCGAGCGGGCTCAGCGCCTGACGGTCGAGCTGAACGACCAGCTCGAGTCGGTGCGCGGCCAGTTGCGGGCCTTCCATGAGGAGGGTCGGGCTCGCAAGCTGTACGATGACCTGGCTCAAGTGTTGCGCGACCTGACCGAGCGCGAGACCCGTCGGGGCCAGCTCCAGGAGGCCGAGCGTTATCGCGACCTGGCCCGTCGTTTTGAGACTCGCCTGGACGCTGGCGAGTTCGATGCCCCCCGACCTTCCGAGGAAGACGAGCGGGACCGGAAGGTGTTGGCCTACTTTCAGGAGCTCTTGGACGAGCCTTGAAGAGCGCGATAAAAAGAGCCCCGACCAGCGTCGGGGCTCTTTTTGCGTTTTGTCAGGGGGCCTGGAAGACCTGCTGGCCGGCCAGGTACGTCTCCAGCACGTTGATGCCGGTGATCTGGGTGGGGGCGACGGCGGTCGGGTCCTGGTCGAGAATCACCAGGTCGGCCAGCTTGCCGACTTCCAGCGTGCCCACCTGGCGGTCCAGGAACATCATGCGGGCAGCATTGATGGTGACCGTGTCGATGGCGTCCTCAACCGGGATGATCTCGTCCGGACCCAGCACCTGCTGCGGTGGAACCTGCCAGAGGCGGGTCGAGAGTGTCTGGATGTTGCGCAGCGGGTTGGGACTGCTGACCGGAGAGTCGGAGTGGGTGGAGACGTTCACCCCGGCGGCCAGCAAAGAGCGCACCGGGTCGATGTGGCGGGCCACGTCCGCTCCGAGCAGGGTGTCGTTGAGCACCTTGCCCCAGAAGAAGACGTGGCCGATGGTATGGCTGATCTCCAGCTCCAGCTCGCGGGCCGTGGCTACGTGCTCGGCCAACTCGGAGGTCTGGTGCACGGTGAAGTGCTCAATCCGGGTGCGAGGGTCGGGTCGGGGATTGTTGGCGCGCAGCATCCTCACCACCGAGAAGACCTGATCCTGAGCGCGATCGCCGTTGGTATGGAAGGAGAGCTGGAATCCCTGGTCATAAATCGGCTGAGCGAGGGCCAGGAGGGCCATGTCGGAGGCGAAGTCGAGCAGTCCGTTGGGAGCCACCGGGAACGGACCCGGGAAGATATAGTTGAAGTTGAGTCCGGCCGTGAGGCCCTGGGTGGACCCGTCGGTCACGAACTTGGCTCCGATCACGCGTAACCGATCGTAGCCTTCCCCGGCAAAGACGTTCAGGGTATCGTCCATGAGAAAGGCGTCGATGTAGCAGCGAATGCGGACCGGGTTGCTGGGGTCGAGCTCCAGGAGCCCGAAGACATCAAGCTCGCCGTTGATGCCCAGGGCCGAGCCGGTCAACTGGTCGGAGGCCGTGGTGATGCCCTGGGCGGCCAGGACGTCCATCAGGACCTCAAACTGCTCGAGATACTGGATTTGTGCTTCCACAGTGTTGGTGATTCCCTGGAGGGCCGCCTGAATGAAGACGTTCTGAGCCGTCTCATTGATCTGGCCGGTGGGCAGGCCCGTGTTGGGGTCCACCACGATGAACTGCCCGATGTCGGGCGGGGGCGTGTAAGGCGGATTGGGCGCGGTGGGCCAGGTCCCGGTCACGCGGAAGGCGGCGCTGTTGACATAGGAGATGTGCTGGGAGGCGTTCTGCACGACGATGGGGACCATCGTCGAGATGGCGTCGAGCTGATCCAGAGTGAGATTTTGCATGAGCTCGGCTGGGACCAGTCGGGAGGGATCGAACCCGAACCCGTAAATTGCCTCAGCGTCGGGAGCCGCCTGCAGGGCCTGGGTCAGCCCGTCCAGGGCGCTCTGAATGGTGTTGCTCAGGCCTTCGTTACCGCAGGAGACGACCTGCGGGTTGACGTTCGCCATCAGGGTGAGGGCGGTCAGGTTGAGGTGCATGTGAGGCTCGACGAATCCTGGCAGACAGGTGTTACCGGCCAGCGAGACGACCTCGGTGGCCGGTCCCTGAAACCGATTGACCGCGGCGTTGGGACCGATGGCCAGGATGCGCCCATCCATGACGGCCAGGGACTGAGCGCGAGAATTGGCCGGGTCGAGGGTCAGAATGTTGCCGTTCTGAAGGATCGTATCAGCCACAGTGGGGCGCAGGGCGAAGGTCAGGCGAGTGGGGCCGCCCAGATAGGCCCAGGCCACCTCTCGCACCACGTTGCCTGCCACCGCGAGCGTCACGATGTTGGTGCGCGCCACGGTCACGACGAGCCCACCCGCGTTGATGGAAAGCTGACCGGCCGAAAGTTGCAGATCGGCCGCATTGTTGGCCAGGTTGCCGCTGAAGGTGAAGGGAACGGTCGTGAGCACCGAGACGTCCCCGGTCAGGCCGTTCACATTGCTCAGGCTCAGGCTGCCGTTGTAGGTCGAGGTGCAGCTGGCATTGGCCCCACTCAGAGTCATCTCATTGGTGATCACGAAATCGTCGTAGGTGACCGAGCGGCCCTTCAGCAGGTCCGAAATCGTCATGCTGGAGGCCCAGTTGACCCCGAAGGTATGGCCTGCCCTACTGACTTCGAGGTCTGCGGGGCCGTTGAAGGTCCAGGTCACGTCTGGAGTCGCGAAGCTCAGGGACTGAAAATTCAAGTTGGCCGAGTAGCTCCCGGTCGCCAGGTTCCCGGTGGTGACTACCGCCTGGATATCGCCGTTCAGGGTACCCTGCACGGTGCGCAGCGAGTTGCAGCGAGCAACCAGCGAGTTGGCCGGCCCCCGGGTGATGACCAGACTGCCCCCGAGAGGGCTTTCCACGGTGCCCACCCCGTTGGCCAGAATGCTCAGCGCCAGGGCCATGGAGGCGGAGTTGGGCGAGCTGGCCGAAAGCTGGGGAAGGCTGCCTGCCTCCCCGGCGCGGGCCGTGACTCCCAGCGTCGAGTCGGGCAAGATCGCCTCCACGGCGCCGAAGCTTACCAGACCGGAGGCGACAGCGCTAGCCCGCTGGGCGGTGACCGTGATCGGCTGACCACCCGGCTGAGGAGGAATGGGATTGACCGGGCCCGTTCCCAGGGCCACTTCGTCGGATGAGGAGCATCCGGAAACAGCCCAGAACGCTACCAGGAGGAGAATCAAAAGCTTTCGCACTCGCCACCGCCTTTCGAGGTGGCGCGCTTCGTGAGAATCTATTTTCGTCCTTCAGGCTCCCTGGAGGCCAGGAGCTTGGCCGCGACAACCCCGCCCAGGAAGCCGAACAGGTGGCCTTCCCAGCTGATGCCCACCTGACCCGGCAGCACGCCCGCCAGGGCTCGCCAGAAGAAGTAACCCACCACCAGCGAGATGACGATGGAGAGCGGTTTGCGCTCGAAGAACCCGGCCGCCATCAAGAATCCCAGGTAGCCGTAGATCAACAGGCTGGCCCCGATGTGCACGCTGTTGGGAGCGCCGAAGAGCCACACGCCCAGTCCGCCCACCACGCTGGCGATCACGGTGACGCCCAGGAACTGTTTCCAGCCGCGCGTGAAGATCAGCCAGCCAAAGAGGGCAAAAGGCACCGTATTGGCCACCAGGTGGGGGAACCCCCCGTGCAGGAAGGGCATCCAGAGAATGCCCCACAGGCCGTCCTGGGTGCGGGGCACGATGCCGAAGTTGTTGAGCCACTGTTGCAGCACGAAGCTGTCCACCGTCTCGAGAATCCAGCACAGCAGCAGGAAACCGCCCAGCACGAGGACCTGAAGCTTGAGGGCCCGGGTGACATTCTTCATAACAGCCTCCAGTGTACCACATGGCGACCTTGGGGGGAATGGCTCACGTTTTCTTAGAGTCGCCAGGGGAGGGAAAAAGTTCCGGGTGCTCCTTCACCAGCGCCAGGAAGGCTCGACAGAAGCGGCGCGCGCTGGGCTCGTCGAGGTGGCTTCCATCGCAGGTGTTCAGTCCGGTCACCTCGGGAGCGAGCAGGGGCAAGCCGAGCTTGCCGGCCAACTGCTCGACCTGTTTGCGACTGGTGATGCCGCCCGGGATGTGGGTCAGCACGACCTCGGCTCCGCGCCCTCGCATGCGGTGCAAGAAGGCCAGGGCGGCGGCCAGAGTCTCGGGGTGAATTTCGTCCTTCTCAGGCGCCAGGCGGACCGGGCTGCGGTCATTCGGGGCGGTCACCACCAGCCAGGCCCCGCTGGCATAGTCTCGGTAGATGACCCAGCGAGCGTCGCTGGTGGAGGAATACTGGGGGATCCAGCGGTGCAAGTGGCGCCGAACCAGCCAGGAAACGCGATCCTCCATCAGGGTGCGGCGGGCCTCCCAGGCCGACTGGTCGATGGCCCGCTGGCCCAGGGGGCCGATCCGGTCAGTGAAGAAGTGGTCGGCATCGATCACCACCAACCGGGGGCGCAGGTCAAAACGCTGGATCAGGTGCCAGGCAAGGGACATCCCCTCGTTGCCGAAGCCGAGCGTGTAGGCTTGCAGCCCGGTCTGGCGCTGAAACTCCTGGAGAAACTCCTGGCGGAAGGCGAACTGGGCCCGGCTGTTACCCAGGAACAGAACCTGAGGAGCCTTGAGCAGCTCGGGAATGGATTCCAGCCCCTGGCAGTAGACCAGCCAGTCACTCATAGCGTGGTGGGCGTGCCTCTGGTGAGGGATCCTGTCGGTATCCCGGAAGCGCCAGCCGGCAAAGCTGGGATCGCAGCGGGCCATCAGGTCGGCTCCGGTACCCGCGGCCACAAATCCGAGCGTAATGAATACGAGAATCTTCAGGTTCTTCTTCATCAGAACTGAAAGTAGATGAACGAGCTCGACTGGCCGTAGTAGGTCAAGATGGCGAAGATCATGATTCCGGCCAGGAAAGCCTTCTCCTGGGGGCTTCGAGGGGGAGCCTTGCCGGCATCGATCAGGGCCGCGCGAAGGTGCGAGAAGCCCAGCGGGATCAAAAGCCACAGCGCGTTGACCAGGACGGGATTGAAGGAGCTCTCCAGGACGGCCAGGTTGCCCAGCAGCCCGGTGGCCTCTTCCACGGTTCGGGCCCGGAAGAAGACCCAGGTCAGCAGCACCCAGGACTGCACGACAGGCCAGTAGAGCCAGCGCCGCGGCCCTTCGAGCTGGCTGATCCCGAAGCGACGTTCGAGCACCAGGGCGATGCCATGCAAGAGACCCCAGATCACGAAGGTCCAGCTGGCGCCATGCCAGAGGCCTCCGATCAGCATGACCAGCAGCAGGTTGCGGTAGGTCATCAGCTCTCCGTGGCGGTTTCCACCCAGCGGGACGTAGAGATAGCTCTTCAGCCACTGCGACAGCGAGATGTGCCAGCGGGTCCAGAACTCCTGAAAGCTGCAGGAGATATAGGGGTAGCGGAAGTTCTGCATGAGGCGGAAGCCCAGCCAGTAGGCGGTGCCCTGGGCGATGCTGGAGTAGCCGGCGAAGTCGGAGAGGATCTGGGCCCCGAACAGAGCCGCCACGGCCACCGACATGAAGACGTCCCCCCGGGGACCGGTGGCGATGGGCCAGAAACGGTCCACGATGGGGCCGAGGTTGTCGGCGATGACCATCTTGAGGAAGAAGCCCCGCACGATCAGGTAGCCACCCTCCCAGAAGACGCCCCACCGCAGGTGGCGCACCCGGTGGATCTGGGGCAAGAAGTCGCCCGGCCGGACGATCGGCCCGGCCACCAGGTGGGGGAAGAAACTGACGAACAAGAGCACGTCGAAGTAGTTACGGATGGGCTTGAGCCGGCCGCGATAGACGTCGATGGTGTAGCTCATGGCCTCGAAGGTGTAGAACGAGAGCCCCATGGGCAGGATCAGGTCGCTCTTGGGGGCCCAGGAGGCGTCCAGGTGGAGCCACTGGGACAGAAAAGTCAGGTTGTCCACCGCGAAATTCCAGTATTTGAAGATAAACAGCAGCGACAGGTTGCAGGTCATGCTGACGGCCAGCAAGAGCTTGCGCCGGGAGGGAACGGTGGTGGCGTCGATCAGCAGGGCGGCCGCGTAGTCGATGGTGACGCTGGTGAAGAGCAAGAGCAGATACAGGGGAGTGTGCCAGCCGTAGAACAGCAGACTGGCTGAGAGCAAGAGGCCGAGATAGACCGGCTCTTTGCTGGTGCGGCCGATGGTCAGCCGAGCCGCGAAACAGGACAGAAAGAGAAAGACGAAGGCGTAGGAGACGAAGTTCACGGGGTTGCGAGGGGAACCGTGACCCAGTTCTGTCGGGCCGGGACGGAGATGAACAAGAGTCCGCTGACCGGGTCCGGAGCCAGCCCGCCCAGCACACGCCAGCTCATACTGGGAGGGATCAGCTCACCGGGGGCGCTGGTGAAGAGCACTTTGCGGGTGGTGCCATCGGGAGCCATTCTCAGCACGCGGTCGGCGCCGGCCTCCACCACGGCCAGGTCGCCGTCGGGCAGGCGGGTGATGGCCACCGGGCGTTTGAGGTCGGAGCGGAGCAGGCGGGGACCCTCGGAGCCGAGCAGGAAGAGGCGGCCCTGCTCCTCGTCCACCACCGCTACGCCCTGGCCGGGCAGGAAGGCCAGATCCACCGGACGACCCAGCTCGGTGCCCACGGCCAGGGTCTCGCCCCCGCCCAGGATGACCGAGACCCGTCCGGACGAGGGCTCGGCCACGAAGATCAGGCCCTCGTTGTCCACCGCCAGGCCGCCCGGGTCGCTCAGCCCCTCGGCCAGCACGCGGATGGAGCTGCCCCAGCCGGTCACGATGCGACCGCCCTCGGATAGGGCGTAGTAGACGTTGCCGTCGCCATCCAGGGCGCTGTCCACGATGCCCAGCAGAGGCTCGGGGGAGGCGTACAGCGAGCGCAGCAGGGGAGCGTGCACCAGTTGGCCGGATGGGTCGAGCTCGGCCTGGGTCAGGCCGCTGGCGAAGAGGCGCGACTCGAGCTCGTAGCGCAGGCTGCCGGCGGGGGTAAGGCCGGGTGGCACGAGGGAGCGAGGGGCGGGCACGGACTGGACGCTCAACTCGATCAGGCTGCCGTCCACCAGGTTGGAAATGATCAGAGAAGGCTCGGGGGGGGCGGGGTCAGCGTGTCCGGGAACAGGAAGCAGTGAGAAGGCTGTCAGACAGGCCAGCCCGGGCGCGCGCAGGTCAGTCAGGACCCGGCGTCGCTCTGGTCGGGCCAGGTCGACTTCCACGACCTGGCCGGTCTCGCCCGACAACACCAGGACCACGTGGCCCCCGAAGGCAATCCCCGTGGGCAGCTCCAGATCCTCGCTCACCACGCTCACGGCCCCGTCCAAAAGGCCCACCCGCACCACTCGATCGGAGGCGGGCAAGGTCACAAAGGCCTCCGTGCGCGAGCAGGCGATGCCCTCGGCTCCCACCAGCTCCTCGGTCAGCACCCGCTTCACGACGCCCGCGAAGGGGTCCACCTCCAGCAAGCGCCCACGGCGCTCCACCACGTAGAGCGAGCCGTCCTGGAAGGCCATGCCTGTGGGTCGATCCAACCCTCCAATAAGCTGAGCGACGCCTTCGGCTCCCAGCCACAGAATGCGTCCCGTGGAAGGCTCGCTGCAAGCCAGCTCGTCGCCGATGCGTATCAGGCCCCAGGCCTGCACGCCCTCGGCCACGACCGTGCCGTCCAGGCGCACCACCCGCGAGCGTCCCCGCTCGGCGATTACCAGCCGACCCTGGGCATCCTTGGCCAGGCCCACCGGGCCGGACAGGCTCTGGGCCATGGCGATGGGGCTCAGCCAGAGCAGGCAGAGCCCCCACGCCAGCCAGCGCAATCAGCCCCGCCGCAAGCGCACGAAGCGCCGACTGACCTTCAAGACCGCCCCGTCCTCAAAGCTCACCTCGGCCGGCGCGGCCACCTTCGCCCCCTCGAGAGATACCGCGCCCTGCTCCACAAGCCGCCTCGCGTCGCGCTTGGAGCCGGCAAAGCCCACCGCCAGCAACAGATCGACCACGTTCATCGGCGAGAGCACCGTCTTCTCGTCCATCTCAGTGGGGATCTCGCGCTGCGAGAAAACGCGCAGGAACTCCTCGTCGGCCCCGCGGGCGGCCTCCTCGCCGTGGTAGAGCTTCACAATCTCGCGTCCTAGCCAGCGCTTCACGTCGCGCGGGTGCATGTCCTTAGCCCCGCGCACCTGGTCCATCGGAACGTCGGTGCACAGCTCGAAGTAGCGCTCCATGAGGTGGTCGGGCAAAGACATCAGCTTGCCAAACATCTCCGTGGGCGGCTCGGTGATGCCCACGTAGTTGCCCAGGCTCTTGGACATTTTTTGCACCCCGTCGAGCCCTTCCAGGATGGGCATCAAGAAGACGATCTGGGGTGTCTGGCCCACCTCGCGTTGCAGCGCGCGGCCCACCAGGTTGTTGAACTTCTGGTCCGTGCCGCCCATCTCGACATCGCTCTGCAAGGCCACGCTGTCATAGCCCTGCATCAGGGGATACAAGAGCTCGTGCAGGTGGATGGGCACCCCCTCGCGGTAGCGGTTCTGGAAATCGTCGCGCTCGAGGATGCGGGCCACGGTGTACTTGGACGCCAACCCCACCACGTCGGCGAAGCTCATGGGCATCAGCCACTCGGAGTTGAAGCGCACCTCGGTCTTGTCCGGATCGAGGATCAGAGAGAGCTGCTCGCGGTAAGTGCGGCCGTTGGCCTCGATCTCCTCGGGGGTGAGCACCTTGCGGGTCTCCGAGCGCCCCGTGGGGTCGCCCACCCGGGCCGTGAAGTCGCCGATCAGGAGCACCACCTGGTGGCCGAAGTCCTGGAACTGGCGCAGCTTGCGCAGCACCACGGCAAAGCCCAGGTGGATGTGGGGCGCGGTTGGATCGAGCCCGAGCTTGATGCGCAGCGGCTTTCCGGTTTTGAGGCGCTCGAGCAGCTCGTTCTCGGAGATGATCTCGGCCGCCCCTCGCTTGAGGGCGGCGAGCTGGTCTTGCGGCGTTACTCCCATTCGATCGTTCCCGGAGGCTTGGGCGTGATGTCGTAGAGCACACGGTTGACCCCGCGCACCTCGTTGACGATGCGGGTGGAGATGCGGGCCAGAAGATCCCAGTCAAGGCGGGCCACGTCGGCGGTCATGGCATCCAGCGAGCTGACCGCCCGCACCGACACGACTTCAGAGTAGGTGCGCTGATCGCCCATTACGCCCACCGACTGCACCGGCAAAAGCACTGCGAAATACTGCCAGAGGTCTTGATGGGCCCCGGCCTTCTCGATCTCCTCGCGCACGACCCGGTCGGCCCCCTTGAGGGCCTCCAGCCGGTCGGCCCGCACCACGCCCGGGCAACGCACGGCCAGGCCCGGGCCAGGGAAAGGCTGGCGCATCAACACGCGTTCGGGCAGGCCCAGCTCGCGTCCCACCAGGCGCACCTCGTCCTTGAAGAGCTCGCGCAGGGGCTCGAGCAGCTTCAATCGCATGCGCTCGGGCAGGCCGCCCACGTTGTGGTGGGTCTTGATGGTGGCCGAGCGGGCACCGCCGCTCTCCACCACGTCGGGATAGAGCGTGCCCTGCACCAGGAAGTGGATGTCGGGCCGATGGTCGAGCTCTTCCTCGAAGACCCGGATAAAAGCCTCGCCGATGCGTTTTCTCTTGGCCTCGGGGTCGGTGACCCCGTCGAGGGCCCGCAGGAACCGATCCTGAGCCGGTATCATCCGGATGCTCAGCCCCCGCCCGCCCAGGATCTCCATCACCTGCTCGGCCTCACCCTGGCGCAGCAGGCCGTTGTCCACGAACAGGCAGTGCAGCCGGTCGCCGATGGCCTGGTGGACCAGGGCCGCGGCCACGCTGGAATCGACCCCCCCTGACAGGGCGCAGGCCACGTGCTGACCTTCGGTTTTCTGGCGGATCTCTTCCACGGCGTCGTGCACGAAGTGCCCGGCGTCCCACTCGAAGCGGCAGCCGGCCAGCTGGAGGAAGTTCTTCAGGATTTCTTTGCCGTGCGGGGTGTGGCTCACCTCGGGGTGAAACTGCAGCCCGTACCAGCGCCGCTCGGGGTTCCCGATGGCTGCCAGGGCGTGCTCGGAGGAGGCCAGTTGCACGAAGCCGTCGGGCAGCTGGTCCACCCGGTCGCCGTGACTCATCCAGCAGCGCTCCTCGCGGGAAAGGCCGGCAAAGAGGGGCGAATCCTGCTCCACCACGAAGCGGGCCGGGCCATACTCTCGCACCGTGCCGGGCACCACGTGGCCGCCCAGCTCGCGGGCCATCAGCTGCATGCCATAGCAGATGCCCAGCACCGGCACGCCGCTGTCCATCAGGCCTTTGGGTAGCCCCGGGGCGCCCTGGTCGTAGACCGAGTTGGGCCCGCCCGAGAGCACCACGGCGGTGGGGCGCTCGCGACTGATCTCCTCCCAGCTCCTGGCGGGGTCGACCAGCTCGGAGTAGACGCCGCACTCGCGGATGCGGCGCGTGATGAGCAGATTATACTGCGAGCCGTAATCGAGCACGACCACGCGTTCGGGGTGTTGCATGGGCGGCCAGTTTCGCACGCGGTGGGCAAGCTCCTGTCGAAAAGGGGCCGCCGGACCGGGGGAGAACATCGCCGACCCATGAGCGTCCAAGAGCACCGCCGGTTGCGCGAGCTGGCCACAATGCACTTTCAATCGCGCTGCCTGCACGAGGCCTGCGAGCGAGGCCTGTTCAGCGAGCTCGAGCGGGCTCCCGGATCGTCCGACGAGCTAGCGCGCCGGCTGAATCTTAACCCCCAGGCCTGCCGCATGCTGCTCGACGCCCTGACGGCCCTGGAGCTCTTGCACGAGCGCGAGGGCCTCTACTCCAACGCTGCCATCGCCAGCCACTACCTCATCGAGGGCACTCCCAACGATCAGGGCGAGATGATCGCGATGTATCGCCGCTCGATGGAGCGCTGGGAGAAGCTGGCCGAGGCCCTGCACTGCGGCCACACGCCGCCTCCGCCCACAGAGTTCGACCCGCGCTTCATCCACGCCATGCACTGCACTGCCTCGGTGCACGCGCCCCTGGTGGTGGAGGCGGTGCCGCGCGACAAGGCGTTTCGCTTGCTGGATCTGGGTGGGGGTCCTGGCACCTATTCCATCCGCTTCTTGCAGGCCTGGCCCGAGGCCGAGGCTCGCTTGCTGGACCTCGAGCCGGTGGTGCCCATTGCTCGCGAGTATGCCGAGATCGCCGGGGTGAGCGAGCGGTTCGAGGCGGTGGCGGGCGACTACCTCGAGTCGGAGCTGGGGGAGGGATACTGCGTGGTGCTGCTCTCGAACATCCTCCACTGCAACGGGCCCGAGGGCTGCCAGCGGCTCTTGAGGCGGGCTTTCGCCTGCCTGCGCCCGGGCGGGCGCGTGGTGATCCACGAGTTTGTGCGCGACGGCTCGCTCTGGCCGGCGCTCTTTGCGCTCAACATGCTGCTCTCGACTCCGGGCGGGGATACTTACTCCGAGGCCACGCTGCGGGGCTGGCTGCGCGAGGCGGGGTTCGGGGCCCCCACGGTGGTGCCGCTCACGGGCACGCCCAGCTCGGTGCTGGTGGCGGCACGCAGCTGACAGGTTTCCCGGCTATGAGTGGGAGGCTATCTGGTGGATCAATACCCGCATCCCGGCTGCCAACTCCTCAGAGACCTCCAGGGGCTGCAACTCGCACAGGAGCTCGTGTGAGGTCACCTGGGCGAGGCCGGACCCCCGGGAGGCGAGGCGCCCGCTCGGGCGGGGGAGATGATCGAATGGAATCGAGTTCCGAAAGTGGAGGATATCCTCGGGCAAATCCCAACCTACGTTTTGATTCTGGCAGCGCATGTCAAGAGTGTATCTTCTCCCGAGGATTCAGGAGTGAACCTGAGTCGATTCATGTTGCCAAAAGGTTACGATTTTGGTCCACTCGACGCAGGAGGTGACCGAGCCGCATCGCGTTCCGGCTTCCGCATCGGCTCCCCCCGTCTGTCGTTTGGCTACGTCCGCCCTCCCGCCGCAATCACGTCCAACATCTCTTTGTGAAGTCGCACGTTGCTCGCCAGCATGGAGGCACGCCGGATGTCAAACGGCTTCCCCTCCAGATCGGTAAGCATCCGCCTCGGTCACGATCAGGCTTCCCGCAGCCGTGTCCCACGGCGCCAATCCCAGCTCGTAGAACCCGTCAAAGCGCCCGCAGGCGAGATAGCAAAGGTCCAGCGCCGCCGCCCCGTCTCGCCGCATTCCTCGAGCTCGCAGCGAGAACGCCCGGAAAAGGTCCAGGATGCGCTCGGGGTCGCGGCGGTAGTGGTAAGGAAACCCGGTCACCAGCAGGGCTTGCTCGAGCGGACAGCGATCGCTGACGGTGATCGGGCGACCGTTGAGGTAGGCGCCACTCTCTCGGCGAGCGGTGAACAACTCGTCGCGCAGGGGGTCATAGACCACGCCGAGTTGCATGACCCCGTTGACCTCCAGACCGATAGAGACGGCTACGAACGGGTAGCCGTGGGCGAAGTTGGTGGTGCCATCGAGAGGATCGACGATCCACATCGAGGCTGCCTCGGCCGTCACACCCCCTTCCTCGCCCAGGAAGCCGTGGTGCGGGAAGGCCTCCAGCAGGCGGGTACGGATCAGGGCTTCGCAGGCCGTATCCACCTCGGTGACCAGGTCCACCGCCCCCTTGTGGCGCACCGCAATCGGGCCGGCAAAGGCCTGGCGGATCACCTCTCCGGCTGCCCGGGCAGCGGACTCGGCGACGTTCAGCATAGACGAGCGCCCTTCGCGACAGGTCCGGCCCGCCCCCTCTCGCGAACAAGACGGGCGATGAATCCGGGAGCGCTGGTGGAGTATCTGCAGGGCAAACGTCTGGCCTGTGCCATCTGTCTCAAGCGCGACAACAAGGACGTGCTCTTTCTTCTCACCGAGGACAACCGCGAGGACAAAGTGGCCGCCAGCAAGGTGGTGTTCCATCACCCCACCTCGCTCTCGAGCGAGCCTGCTCGCGAGCAGGC